>Ga0208811_1000093_pt1 | contig 24860 bp, 47 predicted proteins | sample Colrivmet1561A02_FD_187681 | JGI IMG/M metagenome (GOLD analysis project Ga0208811, IMG submission 187681) | Estuarine microbial communities from the Columbia River estuary - metaG 1561A-02 (SPAdes) (version 2) | ecosystem: Environmental > Aquatic > Marine > Intertidal zone > Estuary | place... | reverse complement strand
AGAAAGTACATAGTATAATTAAATTAGTATAATAACTGTATGAGAAACGAATTTGAAAAATACGCGATGAGTAAGCATGGCATTTCTTCACTGAATATGCACTACCATCAAAAACAGATTGAGTCGTCAATGACTCCTTATATTTTAGAAGAGCGCGAATTACGTGCAACTCAAATGGATATTTTTTCCAGATTAATGATGGAAAGATTAATTTGGGTAGCCGGGCCAGTCAACGATCATATGTCGACTATTGTTCAAGCTCAGCTAATGTTTTTGGATTCAGTTGATGGATTAGATATTACAATGCATATTGATAGTCCAGGCGGAAGCGTTAAGAGTGGTCTTTCAATGGTAGATGTAATGGACTATATTAACTGCGATATCAAAACAGTTAATACTGGAATGGCTGCATCAATGGGATCAGTGTTGTTAGGAGCAGGAACAAAAGGAAAGCGCTCCTCACTAAAACACTCAACTACAATGTTGCATCAGTCTTCAGGCGGTTTTAGCGGAAATATCCAAGATGCTGAAATCGATATGCAAGAGTGGCAAAAGGTAAATGCTGAGTTGTTTGTTTTACTAGGTGGATATTGTGATAAAGATCCAGAACAGGTAAAACGGGATGCAACTCGAGACTTTTGGTTAAATGCAGAAGAGGCCAAGGCATATGGAATTATTGATGAAGTAATTACAAAAAAGCCTAGAAAATAATAATTGGGAGTATCGCATAGCGGCAATTGCCAGGGACTGTAAATCCCTCCTCATTCGAGTTCGGTGGTTCGAGTCCACCTGCTCCCACAAAAAGGTCTTTGACATATTGGAAAGTACACTGTCCTGTGGTGTAAAGGCAGCACATCTGGTTTTGGTCCAGATAATCGAGGTTCGAATCCTTGCGGGACAACATGGGGCTTGTGGAAGTCCAAGAGTAGGCAAGTAGCTTATATCCACAATGGTGAAGAGAACCCTTAGTTTATAGATGGTTACTATAAATCAAGTAGACGTCACACTTCACCTATTTGCCTCCTTAGCTCAGCTGGTAGAGCAACTGATTTGTAATCAGTAGGTCGTTGGTTCGATTCCGACAGGAGGCTCAATACAATTATTAACCTGTTTATAGTATAATAACTATAATTAATAATTTAAATAAAGTATACCTATGCAAACATTAGCACAAATCCAAGCAACACTTGACGCGGTTCAAGCAGATGCAGTAAAGTTTTTCGAAAGCGGAAACAAATCAGCTGGAACGAGAGTTCGTAAAGCCATGCAAACTATCAAAAGTCTAGCACAAGATGTTAGAGCTGAAGTTTCGGCTAAGAACAACGCTTAACCTATTGAATTTTTTAAAATTCAACTAAGTCTACTCCGGTCGAGACTATAAATAAGGATCGGAGATGGGGGTGTAGCTCAGTTGGCTAGAGCATCTGCCTTGCACGCAGAGGGTCGCAGGTTCGATTCCTGTCACCTCCACTACAAATCTTACATAAGACGGGTTAGCACCGTTGAAAGAGACCTTGGCTTCGTGGGAGTAATTACCCAATGAAGTATACATGACCCAAGGTATTATGTGATGGACCCTGCTCTGTAGTGCACTTACACCAGGTGAACAGTAAACTATGTTCAATCAAATCCACAAGCATGGTGAGCATGCAAGATTTGTTTTTTGGCCCCATCGTCTATCGGTTAGGACGCCAGGTTTTCATCCTGGAAAGTCGGGTTCGACTCCCGGTGGGGCTACACAATTGGTCCTGTAGTTAATCGGCTATAACGCCGCCCTGTCACGGCGGTATGCCGGGTTCGATTCCCGGTGGGACCGCAACTAGTTAGGAGTCCATTGGTTGGAGGCACCTCCCCAAGGTTGAGTACAGTTAGGCTGACTCTTTATGGCAAAGCTGGAATAGGTTCGAATCCTGTCCTGACTACAACAGTGTCTCGGTACGCTCTGACGAAAGTTAACGACGAGGTCCCGGCAGGCAGAAGGCCTCTGATCCTGCCCAAAGCTGCGAATATCGTATAGTGGTTATTACTCCATCCTTCCAAGTTGGAGACGACAGTTCGATTCTGTCTATTCGCTCAAAAAGTTTTTAGGTATATTAAAAACTATTATTAACTAAGTAATACAATAAAACATGAATATCACAAAAGCACTTAAACAGAAAAACAAATTAGTTTCAAAAACTAATGAGTACATTTCGCATGTTTCGGCGTACAACTCGATTCAAGAAGGAACTACACGTCCTTATGATGCAAGAGAAGCGTTGGAAAAAGCAATGGCGTCGGTTGATGAATTAGTTGCCCTAAAAACAGCTATTCACAAAGCTAACTCAAAGGTTTATGATAAAATCTTTAAATTGGCTGAACTAAAATCTTTGGTTTCTAAATTGAAAAGTTTGGATTGCAAAGAAGGAATGCACCAATCATATCGAATGGATGCTCCAGTAAAATACACTACACAAATCTCAATTGTTGAGAAAGACCAGTGGATTGAAAAATTGGAGTCTCAAATCGAGATGTTGCAAGAGGAGTTAGAAGCTCACAATGCAAAAACCAAAATTTAAAATATAGGGGAGAGAAAAGAGTGAAGGGGGATCGGTAGCAACAAATGGCCACAAGCTATTTCTTACATACTAGCTATCCAATCGATGTTAAGACGAAGACACTGAATTCAAAGTTCAAGATTCAAGTAATTCAAAAATGGGCAAGTCAAAACACAACAATCTTTCAGCGAAAATTTTTTCGGATCTCTTTTCAAACCCTTAATTTTTTTTTTACTTTTATTAAACCGATATAGAATAAAGTAGGTATAATAAATAAGTAAACACAAAATAAGTTCTTTGAATTTTATTGATATATGTAGCCTAGCTTGCTAGGTTGCAACACGGTCGCCTATGATCGTTAAATAAATCTGGAAACAGATATAAAGTGGAGCTATAAGACTTATCGGCTCTGCGGTTTCGCAAGGAACTCAAGTAGGCAAGCAGGATATCAGAAGTCCTGAGTATCTGAGGGTAACACTGTAGGAGAAATGGAATGCTGACTAGGCGATGTGGGTCGTTTAGTTGAGAGGGGAACCTCAATAAGATTAACCTGTAGGATATTTGCAAGGAGTGGACTCATCCGACTCCATGATTGCGAACTCCAATTTAATGGGAACCTTAAAGTCGAAAGACAAGTTGGTGTACAGACGGTGCTGTTACTAACCTTATCATCAGTCTACCAAGGCTGCAGTTAAGAGGAATCCGGAAAAATTGAGGTAGGGATATCTCAGAGAGTAGTTAAGTATCGACCCTGACAAAATCGGGGTTGGCCTAATGACGAGCCACTACTTTCATAATCCACAGAGTCAAAAACTTTGGAATAAAGTTCTATTGGTGAATAACTAATCCAACCCAAAAAACAAAGCTTAAGCGCTCGTCAGCTGCGAACGAAAGGTGCCTACCTAGTAACTGGTTGTCAGTTGCCGTAGAGGATCGCAAGTCCAATACGAGTTCTCAGAAAAATCTATAGCCTCGCAAGGGTTAACGGGATCGGCAGATTCTGGTAGATATAATATGAGGAGAGTAGTTCAAACCCGCAGCTCAAGGAGTGGTACACCTAAAAAACCGGCACTGTTAGAATAGAGATCAAAAGTCTCTGGATAAGTAGGGAAACAATAATCCTATGTAAAGATCTAACGTTAAAACGTATAATCTCAGCGTTTTTTTACTTTCCAACAATCACATCTTGAAAATATTATATCGCGGGGTAGAGCAGCCGGTAGCTCGTTGGGCTCATAACCCAAAGGTCGTCAGTTCGAGTCTGGCCCCCGCTACTAAAAAGAAAAAGCCGCAATTAGCGGCTTTCTGTGTTTATCTAGTTTATTATAAGTTATGCAATAGTTGATGCATAGTCTAGTGCTCTTGCATAACCTCTTGCACTATGGCCGGCACGAATATCTGTACCCCATCCAGCATTGGCTTGAACATAGTCAGTAACAGCAGATTCTAAATTATTGTAGGAGTTTAGGTCTTTACCCTTTCCTTTAAAACTATTAATAAAGTACAACATTGCAAATTCAGCTGCAATATTTGGATCTTCTAGTAATTCAGGTTCCTCAACAATATTAATTTCAGTACCAGCTTTAAGCTTACCCATTTTATCAAATAGGTCTTGCAGTTTTTTATAGTTAGCCTTAAATGTTATTTGGTTAAATCCACGACCTCTATATCTAGCCCCATCGCCAGGTTGAGTATTGCCGTATTTTACACCACGACCAGTTGGATCGTCTACTCCATATACTCTATCCCAAAATTTAGTAGGCTCTTCTTTTAGTGCAGTAAGTTGACTATCGGAAAGATCTGCTACTCTTGCACCATATACTTCTCTGATTCTTGAATTTGAAGTATTACTATAGTCCCCTTCTGGAGTTAAGTTTGAACTTTCTTTTGAAATTACACCAAGAATTGCTTTTCTTGCAAAGTCATTTGTAATTCCATGTCTTTCCATTGCAGCCTCAAGCGCTAAGACGTTTTCTGCTGGAATTTTCTTGTCAAACTTTTTAAATTTAGTAGACGACTTAGCAGAATCTGATTTAGATTTTTCTTTATCATCAGCTTTAGTATCAGTCTTTATACCTAGGGCAGAAGCAGTCTTATCTATAACTGCAGCTGCGGTTGATCCAGGTTCTGCAATTGAAGTTACTGAACTTGGTGCAGGCTCAACTGCCTTTCCGGTAAATGCCGATGTTGCAAGATCGCCAATCCATCCTAAAAATGAAGTGTCTTCATTTAATCTTTGCCATGACTTAAAGTCTCTAATGTTTTGTCCCATTAATAATTAGTTATTTCTATAAATATTTATCTAAGGAAGATAACCCAGTTAACAAACGTAGTATAATAACTTAGTTATGCCGACGTGATGAAACAGGTAGACATGAGAGACTTAAAATCTCTTGGGCAGTAATGCCCGTGCCGGTTCGATTCCGGCCGTCGGTACCAAAAATAACCTCAACTAAATGTCAGAGGAGCTTACTAAAGAAGAGCGAGGAAAAATCCTTGCTGAAATGATGCGATTAGACCAAGAGGCTGGTTTATATGATGAACCGGTTGAAAATCCACTAGTCAAAGAAAAATTAAAGGACACTAATTATTATAAATTTGCTGGCACTGCGCCAGACGGATTTGTCCTGATTCCAACCGAAGTTATCGATATGCTAGATGATTTTGAAGAGTGGAAGGATTTTAAATATAGAAAGTTTGAATGGATAGAAGAAAAATCCAAACAGGTTTTAAGAGTAAAATAAAATAAAGAAAACGATGATTAATGTAATTTATTTCTCAGCGCCATGGTGTGGACCATGTAGAACATTTGGTCCAGTTATGGAAAAAGTAGCTGAACAGTTTAACGAAAACGATTTAGTTGAAATCACTAAAGTAAATGCGGATGAAGATCCAGATACAGCAGCCCTACATGGAATTAGATCAATTCCTGCCCTGGTATACTTAAAGGCAGGCGAAACTGTACACCAATCGGTTGGCGTAAAATCCCAAGCAGATATTATTGAAAAAATTAATGAGCTATTAGCTTAATAAATTATGAATGAACCTATATTAGGAGTACATGCATTCTACTCAGGAGATGTAGATGAAGGAATATTTAAATCAGTTAATTTACTATGTCAATTAACGTCAGCTCTGTATTGGAGAAAAAACTTTGGCCCAATTGGTCTCTATATTAGTCCCGAACGAGAGGCTCAGCTATTTCACTATGGTCTGCACAATGCCTATTCGTTTGTTGATACTATCCACCATGAACAGGTGTTAATGCGAAGTGATGATAGATTTTGGGCATATCCTAAAATGCTAATTGCAAAACACGTTTCACTAGACTTTAATAAATTTTGCATGATCGATACCGATCTCTATATTAAATCTAGAGATTTTTTTAATATTGATGCACAAATATTAACTTTCCATGGTGAAATAACCGATGCTGACAAATATCCAGAAGTTGGTTATGTAAATGGCGATGACCTATACAAAGTTGCAGAGTTAGAGAGTCCAGTTGAAAAATGGTCGCCTAGAGCAGTTAACACGGCAATGCTGTATTGTAATGGAGCTAGCGAATTTATCCATGAGTGGATGTATCATGCAGAAATGATCGTTGAAAATAGCGATAAGTGGAAACCTATTATTGGAGCAGGCGATCAGATTTTTATAGAACAATACCTATTGTCTAATTTAGCTGAAGCCCGAGGAATTAATATTGAAACTTATCTTAAATCAGACTGGATTCCTGGCAAAAAGATTAATGTGACCCACCTAGATCCAGAAATGGAAGGTTGGATTCACACCGAACCTCTTGATACAGTTAAACAGAAATTTAATAATGTTTTACATATATGGGGTCTAAAGCATAACTTAAATTATGCAATCGTTAGGCTTCAACTTTTAGGTAAAATTCTTGAAGATTTAGATAGAGATTTTCCAGGAATTGACCAGTCATATCCAGTTCTGTTAGCTGAGGCTAGGGAATTGTACAAAGACCAAACTGACTATAATCTAGGTATATTGACTAAAGATACACCTAAACAAATAAAGAATGGAAAATCAAAAAAACTTCGCCCAACACCTAACAGAAAAAGCAACAGCCCTTCTTAAAAGAATTGGAACAGTTGCAGTTTTAGCCAGTGCACTAATCGCAGGATTTTGTATTGGTTATTATTACGAATTAGCCTTAAACAAAGTTAAAGGTGAAGCTTGGAGAGAAGCTAGATCTCTTAAAAGTACGTCGATTGCAGTAAATGAAAAGGAAGAGCTATTGATTATCGATAGAAAGACTGGAGTTTATACAATTTACTCAGACTCAATCGGACGTGTTATTTTTAACATATATGCACAAAAAGCATATGTAAATGCTACTGGCCACTAAAATTAAAATTATGGGAGTAAATTCATTTAAAACTCTCATTGTATTGGCTGGAATATTAGCATTTGGTTTTCTTTGGAGACTATTTAATACTGAACCAACTAAAGAGCTAAGCAGCGGAACAATCAATGAGAAGTCACCGCCAAGTTTAGCTCTTTATTATTATCTAGAGAAATATTCAGATGAATATAATGTTCCATTCCATATTGCAATGGGAGTGGCAAGGGAAGAAACAGGTTACCATGGTCCATTTGATTGGAAATACAATCCAAAGCTAACTTCATCTGCTGCAGCGTATGGTGCAATGCAGATACAGGTACCAACTGCAAATTTTATTTGGGATGAGCCGATAACCAAGAAACAATTACTAAATAACCTTGAACTAAATGTTCAAATTTCAATGAAACTTTTGGCATATCTGTATAAAAGATATGATAGTTGGCCATTGGCGGTTGGCTGTTATAATACAGGTAGACCAATGGTTAACGATTACGCTAGACGTATAGTTAAATAAAATAAAGCAACATGGAAAACTGGGATCCGAACGAATATCAAGGTCGTAGCAAAAAACAAGTTGAAGGCAATGAATCAATAGTGACAGCCGTATTATTTACTGGTGCAGTTATTGCAATAATTGTCATTACAATCAAAATACTATTTTAATGAAAGAAAACTCTAAAGAAAAACTGCACTCAATCCTAAACCTTATATTCTATGTAATGGTGGTGGTAAATTTTATTTTTCCAATCTCACTAGTAACTCTATGTACTATTGCGCTAGACCACTTGGAAAATGTACACTGGTCAATTTATTGGGCTATTAGAGTTTCGCTGTGTCTTGCAGTTGTAGAAACCTGTGCCCAGCTAATCCGAACTGTGAAACTTTTTAAAAATAAGAAGTAAATAATATTGAAGAAGAGAGATTAGAGCCTCTCCTTGTTCGCCTCGGGTTAATAGCCCTTGAATGATCGCATGGTCATAAAGAGGTAAGCAAAAATATAAATCTAAAATGTATACACTACAAGAACAAAAGCGTTGTTCGGTGAATATCACCAGCAACAAAAACCGTATTAAACAATACGAAGACTCTGTCTACCTAAATGACGGACAACAATTTGAACTGGAAATTTTTAATCCCCATCAGTTCAAAGTACTAGCAAAAATTTCAATTAACAGTAAAGAGATTTCTCAAGCTGGTCTAGTTATTAGACCCGGCCAAAGAATTTACCTTGAGCGTTATCTTGATGTTGCTAAAAAATTTAAGTTTGAAACATATGAAGTTGAAGACTCTACAGAATCCAAAGAAGCTATTGCTAAAAATGGACAAGTTAAAGTTGAATTTTTCTATGAGCTGAACTTAAGAGGAAATTACTGGTATGGTAATTCAATGACAATTAATTCAAATAATTGGGCTGGAACAACTATAACTACTAATACTCCAAGTATCTATTGTACAGGAACCAGTACAGGTTCGCTTGGCTCAGGTATAAGTTATACTAGCTCAAGTGCAGTAGGTAATTTAAGTTATGGTGGAACCACTCTCAACAATGTTTCAATGCCAGTAGCTGGATCAATTGAAACAGGTAGAATTGAAAAGGGTTCTAATTCAAAACAAAAATTCTCTGAAGAAAACGGATCTTATAATTGGTGGGTTAACGAAACTTTAATTATAAAACTCCTACCACTTTCAAAAAAACCATTAGAAGTTGCTGAGATACGTAACTACTGTGGCGGATGCGGCTCACGTATCAAAAAATCTAGTTGGAAGTTTTGCCCTAGTTGCGGCGAATCTTTAGACTAAAATAAGAACAGAGAGGCTCTAACTCAATTCTTTTTAGTATAATAACTCTATACACAATAAAGATGGAAAATTTATTAAATGAAGCACTAGGCTTTTCGGGTCGAATGATTTCGGCAAGCAAGAGCGGTTATCGAGATCGCAACCCAAACAACTTTGCAATATTTAATGCAAACGTATGCACTGACGCTGGAAAACTTTGGTGGGGAGATATTGATCTTACCCTTAGCAAAGATGCACTTATTCAAGCGGCAGTCGCTGAAGGTCAAACTATCTATGTTCTATATGAAATGGATGGTAGATTTGAAAATGAAGACTCTCCTAAAATACATGAGGCAGTGGTTCGATTTTTACCAGACGGCACAGTTAAAATACGAGAAGACCTGCAACAATATTACACACTTTAAAAAATATGAAACTATACTTACTTAGAGGATTACCAGGAAGTGGTAAATCAACCCTAGCCAAAGAATTAGGCGGCAGGCACTATGAAGCAGATATGTTCTTTGTAGATAAGGATTCTAATTATAACTTTGATGCAACTAAATTGAGTGAAGCTCATGCTTGGTGTCGTCATTCAGTAATGGCAGAAATGAAAGCTGGCGAACCTATTATTGTAGTATCAAATACCTTTACTCAAGCTTGGGAAATGTCAGCCTACTTTGATTTGGCTGAAGAACTTGGATATCAAGTATTTTCTCTAATAGTTGAAAATCGTCATGGCGGTAAAAATTTACATGGCGTACCCGATGATAAGTTGGAACAAATGAAAAATAGATTTGAATTACAACTACTTCCAGTAAAAGAAATTAAAATGGAAGATGTATTCAATGATGAGAAAAAAGAAGATCTTAAAAAATTTATAAACGAACACAAAAATGGAAAATAATAATTCAGTGTGCTTTGTTGCAACAGTTAAGGAAATTAAACCAATTGAAGGTGCTGATAAAATTGAATTAGCTGTAGTTGGTGGATGGAACTGCATTGTGCAAAAAGGTCAATATAAAGTTGATGATTGGGTAGTTACTGCAACAACCGATGCAGTAATTCCAATTAAGCTTTCTGATGAACTTAATGTTACAAACTATCTTAGAAAAGGTGGTAGGGTCCGTACTGTAAAATTACGTGGTGTTTATTCTGAATGTCTAGTGATTCCGTTAAAGCATATTCCATTCATGGAAAACTACTATGAAGGTAAGGACATGATGTATGCAATGGATATTTGGAAATACGAACCTCCAGTTAAACAGGTTCAATTGGCTAGCGGTAAAAAGATTAGGTATTCCGAAAATCCAAACTTTCATATCTACTATAAATTTCCAAATGCAAAAAATGTACCAGGAATGTTTACCGAAGAAGATTGGGTTGAGATTTCTCGTAAGATCCATGGTACTAATGCAAGATACGGTATTGTAAAGAAAAACAAACTTTCCTTATTTGATAAAGTAAAGAAATTATTTGGTGTTAAATGGGTCGATTATGAATTTGTAGCAGGTTCACACAATGTTGAAAAGGGTTCTGACTCTCAGGGTTTCTATGATACTAATGTGTGGTATGATGTTGCCGATAAATATAACATTAAGGAAGTTTTATGGAAGTTTGCCAAGGACACCGAAAGATTCCCAGACGGTATTGGTATAGGCGTAGTTTTATACGGCGAAATTTATGGAGCAGGTATTCAAAAGAACTATGATTATGGACTAAAGGAAATTGAATTTGCAGGGTTTGACTTGGAAATCAATGGCAAATACTGTTCAACTGATGAATCTTTTAATTTTGTTGGAATTGAAATGGATTTACCTTATGTTGATGTGTTATATGTTGGAGAGTGGAATAAAGAAATTGAAGATATGTATGTCTTTAAGAATTTTATCCCTGGAACTAAAGTGCCACACGAAGGAGTTGTTGTAAAACACCACACCGGTGATCGTCATAAAGTTGCAAAGGTAATTAATCCAGACTACTTAATATATGCAGAAAACTGGGAAGTTGGTGACAGCCATTAACAAAATAATTGGGTATAATATTATTATGAAAAACACATTTAATAGAAAGGATGCGATCATATATTTGATCATAGCTCTTTGGTTAGGTGGAATTATTTGGGGAATCGCATATTCAAGCTAATTATATGAATCTATACATTTATCCTGGCGTTAGACAAGTAGAAGACGCCCAATTTTTAGTAGTAACCGAAGAAGGAGAAGTTCTCTATTCTCACATTTGTTCAAGTTATCTCTTTGCAAAAGGAGATTTAGTTGATAACAAGCCTGACCGAATAGATGAGCTTAACCAAAAGTATGGCGATGGTGGATGGACTCTAAGATTTATCGACGAAGAGGGTCAACTCGATATTACAGATGACCAGTTGTGGGAGCGTAATCAAGCATTCTATAAACCAAGTGCACCACCAATCGAGGGTCCTCTATCAGAGGATGCAGACTGTGGTTGCGGCCAATAATTTAATATGAATCCAGCAAATTTAAAACGATATATGCAAGTAAGTAGAACGGTAAAGGTATCTGATCAATTCAGAACAAATAATTTAAGCTTGACTCCAGGTGGGTCTGAAATTTCAATTACACTTAACACTGGACAAACCTTAGTTTACGATAAGATTAAGAGTCCCAAGAAATATATTCAAAGTCTATCTAACTACAAGGATATTGTTGCAGTTACAGTAAATGGCGAACCTTTTAATTTTTAAGAAATGAAAACATTTGAAGATTTAGAATTTAAAGATCACCCAAACCATGAGGGTGGCGTGCATGCCAAAATCAAATTTAGTAATGGATTTGGCGCAAGTATAGTTAAAAGCCCGTATTCGTATGGTGGAAAAAACGGGCTATACGAATTGGCAGTATTTGGACAAGACGGAGATATTACCTATGATACTCCAATTACTAGTGATGTATTAGGTTATTTATGTGAAGCTGAAGTAACCGCAACCCTAGCTCAAATTCAAGCTCTATAATATGGCAAAGAAGAAATCTCCAGAAGAAGTAGCACAGGTTCTCATTGATAAAATGTTTGAGCTAGCCGGTCATGAAGTTAAATACGCAGATATCGTTGAGCGCAAAGACAATTGGTTTTGGGATTGGACTATGACAATGGAACAGCGAAATCAATGGATGGAATGGGGTGTTGACTACTTACGTAAAAACAATAGATATACAACCAAAAAGCAGGCTGAGATCAATATGAGCTGGGTTGATATGCAATGGGGTCTTAAAGTATCAGATTATGAGCACGCTAACAATTAATACAGATTCAAGTCACTTGACCATGCAAGGTTCAGGTAAAGTTACTATTAAGAGTAGTATTAAGATTGCTGGCAGCGGGACTCATTTACCAATTGAGTGTACTGCAGATTTTAGTACTATTCCAACTCATTTGCACCAAGTATATTTTGATGCATTTAAGTATCAATACAATAGCCAAGTAAATGTTCATAATAATACTGAGCCTTTAACAATCAAAGAACAAAAAAGTGAATGGCGCTTGAATAGGATAACTAATATTATTCTTAATGCAATTAAATCAAAGAGGTAATGAGCAGATACACCAAAAAACTGGATAGTGGACAAACTATCATATACGGCTGGGACCATGCGCTTGGATATTTTTATGATGTCTGGGAAAATTATGGTACCAAAGAAGAAAAATGTATTAAGGATCGATGTTCCCTCTTCGGCATGTCTAAAAATGAATTAGTTGCTGCAATTAGCGAAATCAAGGCAAATCCAAATTTTATGCAAGCCCTTGCATTGGACCTGCCAGATTAATTTAATGTTATTTTTAAAGAAATCTCACATTTTTAAAAACTTATAGTGGACTTGTTGTTAAATAACTAAAATTAACAACTGTTATTATGTCTATACTACTAAAATCACCAATTACCATTGACGATACCTATATCGGCAAAAGTTTTACTATGGTAAATTCTAGAGGTGAAGAGGTAGAAGACACTGTCAAAGAGTTTGTAACTATTTGGATGGCAAAAACTCATAGGAAAACCAACACTAGAGTTTATCGACCGCAGTTAACAGTTAAAAGCCCCAGTGAAAAACTCTATCCACTGGCTGAGATCTATTTTCATCTCGATTAATCCATTTCTTATTTAGTAGTATAAGACCATTGTAGCTAAGACACAAAATAATCTAAAAACAATGGAATTAACTTCATTCGCTTTAGGTATGCTAACGATGGTTGCTATTGCATTTGCAGTAGTAGTTGTTATTGGTTTGCTTAAGGTTAACAGACAAGCAAAGCAGATTGAAAATCTGCACCAAGGAATCGATCAAATGAATCGAAATTTTCAACAAGATCTTCAAATATGGAGAACAGATTTAGAGTTAGAATTAAAGAGAGTCGAATTAGAGTGCAAATCCTACACTGATTCAAGACTTGATAAAAAATTAGGATTGACAGGTTCAAAGTCACAAACAGAGAATACGCTAATTACTAGTTAATTAGTATATTAGTCTTAGCTACTCGGGATGTAGCGTAGCTCGGTTATCGCGCCTGCTTTGGGAGCAGGAGGTCGCAAGTTCGAATCTTGCCATCCCGACAAATATAGTTTTTAATAAAATTGTTAAATGAGTAAAGTTGATTTAATAGAAGAGGATCTTTGGGATCACTATAGCGGATTACCGAATCCATCTTGGTATCAATATAAAAAGAAGCTAACTGATGAGAAAACTGATACAAATAATAGTACTGATTTGGGAAATTCTAAAGAAACACCTCAGCCGCAAACGGAAAAGCATATGGAATTTATAAACAAGAACCAATTAAAGTAAAATGAATAATTTAATAATAATAGCGCACCCTAACCGCAAATCTTTTTGCTATAATGGAATTTTTAAAACAATTGAAAATACCCTAATTAAAAACAATGAATCTGTCAAAGTATTAGATCTGTACAATGACGATTACGCAAGACCAAGAACCGATTTGATACAATCATATAAAGAAGCGGTAACATGGTCAGACCGAATTTATATTATTTCTCCGGTATGGTGGTTTAGATTAACTCCAAGAATGGAAACTTTCTTCGATGAAGTATTTACACCAGGATTTGCATATAACTTTGTACCCTTAACTAAATTATACGGCTATCCAAAGCCACTATTAAGTGATAAAAAAGTTAGAACTTATTTAACACATGGAGCTCCGGCACTACCAGTTCAAACCCTATATTTAAACTCTGTTAAACTAAGATTAGTTATGGGAGTTTATTCATTTGTCTTTGGTTGGTTTAAAACAAAAACCAGACAATTTTGGAGCGTACCTTTTGTATCTCAAGAAAAAAGAATAAAGTATTTAAGAAGAGTAGAAAAAGATGTTAACTGCGATTTAGGCTGGAATACTCACGGATATTTTTATAAAAAATAGGTATATTATAATTATGAAGAAGATCAGTAAGTTTTTTGTTTGGGCACAGTTAATTATCAACTTGTTATTAATGGTTGTATTATGCTTTGCCGCATTTGATAAAACAATCCTAGATGTGATTGATGTCAGATGGTGGACCCTTTTTATTTTAGTTAATTTGTACAGCGATAAGTTATACAAGGAATTAGATAAAGAATAATAAAACGCGGTCCTGTAGTTCAACGGATAGAACAACTGCCTTCTAAGCAGTGGATCCAAGTTCGATTCTTGGCGGGACTACCACAAAATTTAAATATGAAAAAAGTATATTTTATAATTGGAACAATTTTTACACTAGCTGCACTTGGCTGTGAATCGCCTAAGGTTGCTGAAGTTATTGAAAAGGATTGTGTTATAACGGAAGTTGAATACTTCCAAATTGGACAAAAGCATACATTACAGCTTGATCCTGAATGGAGAGTCAAAACTGACTGTGGAACAACCTATACTATGCGAAAGGCAATGCGAGTAGGTGATACTGTTCAGATTAAAATTGTAAAGTATAAGAAACATTAGTATAATAAATTAAAATCAATACAATGAAAGCACATTTAGCAAATATGCTGAAATCCGCAGCTGAAGCAGATAGACAAAGGGCTCTTTTAACTCTTGAACTATTAAGTAATCATGCAGTAGGAATTGGCGACCATTCGACTGGAGATTTCTATAAAAATGCTGAAGAAGCTATTACAATGTTAGTAGATGCAGACGATCGCATCGCTGCCGTTGAAAAGTATCTAAGTAAGTAATAAATCCAAGCCCTTTTGGTGGAATTGGTAGACACGCTAGACTTAGGATCTAGTGCCGCAGGGTGTGAGAGTTCGAGTCTCTCAGAGGGTACCACAGGACTGAAGCAATTCAGTCCTTTTTTCGTTTAGATAAATAACCTTATGAAGAATCAAGTTAAACAGTTTAGCGAATTTATCAATGAGGCTAAAGCACCTACTGACAATCTCAAAAAGAAATTTATTGAGTTTGACGAGTCCCGATTAATGGGAGCAACTAAAATTGCAGAAAATGCAAAGGAACGCGGCGGTAACGCAATGTTAACGTATAACCACTTTGTTGTTAAGTTACCATATTACAAAAAAGCAAAAAAGGGCTGGACGGTTGAAGATCGCGACTCTGCAATAAAAGAATACAATACTTTAATTGATGAACTTGCCTCAACTAAAGACACTGTTAAAATTAAGCAAACTGACTTTCAAAAGTTAGTTGGAAAAATCGAAGTTCTTGGAGAACTTATTATTAAGTACAATGAAATATATTAAGCTATACGAAGATTTTGATCTTGATAAATTTATGAAAGATCCTGAAGCAGAGTTTCAGAAAAACGAGGAAAATCCTGATATTGAGCCTGGTGACTATGTAACTAGTTATAGAGGACCTGGCCAAGTAATTGATATGGATGATGACTTTATTAAAATTGAACTATTGGATTCTAGCAAAAGGATTGTTAGAGTTCCAAAGGATCTTGTTACTAAAACTAAAAAGAAAGACGTTTACCAAGATAACAAATCGCACGCTGAAGAAATTGCAGAGATTGGCGAAGAGGTTAGACAGTATGCTGAAATTATTTCTCCAGATGGAGAGGATCCAATGAATGTCAATGTTGAAGCCATTGCAGGTTTTATTGAAGATACCCTAATTGATGTATTAAGTATGTACAAAAAGGATAAAAATGTTACATATCTTCCAGGTTATGATAGTATTGTAAATGGTATTGCACTAATTGCAGATATCGCTGAAACCGCTGATCCATCAATATCGGACAGAATACAAGCTGCTCTTGAAAAATTTTATGAATTGGGATAATCTAATTAAATATAGAATGTATAAGAAAGAGCAGCTAATCACTGCTCTTTTTTTGTATAATAGTATTAATCAACACAAATAAACTATAGGATGAGAATAACGTTAATTTCTGACACGCACACAAAACACCATGAGGTAACCAATGATTTACCGGGTGGAGACTTACTAATCCATGCTGGAGATATCATGAATTCAGGACGTAATCCTGGTGATATTACCAGTTTCTGTAAATGGTTTGATGGACTAGATCAATATGACCATAAAATTTTTATTGCAGGTAATCATGACCGCATGTTTGAAGATTTTCCAGAGAAATCAATGGAAATTGTTAATTCTTATAAGTGGATTGATTATTTGCAAGATAGTACAATTGAAGTCGGAGATGATAATGAAACAGCTAAAATCTACGGTAGTCCTTGGCAACCAGAATTTCACAATTGGGCATTCAATCTTCCTCGTCAAGGAGAAGAGTTAGCTGCTAAATGGGCTGCAATTCCAACTAATACTGATATTTTAGTTACACACGGGCCAGCTCAAGGTCATTTAGATACAAGCGGTCCTCCATATAACGAACCAAATTTAGGTTGTCCACTATTGAGAAATCATATCGATCAATCTAAAGTTAAACCTAAAATTCATGTATGTGGACATATTCACGGTGGATCTGGTTATAAGTTTGATGGAACCACTCACTGGTTTAATGTATCAATCCTAAATGAATACTATGAATATGTTAATAAACCGGTAACATTCGATTGGGACCCTATTACTAATGAAATAACCTTTGTTAAATTTACAGATAATGAATAAGACTGCTCTTACATATGATGATATCCAATTGGTACCAGGTTATTCTGAAGTATCAAGTCGTCAAACTATTAAATTAGATACACTAGTGAGCCGTCGATATGGCTTGATGCGACCTCTAGTTGCTTCACCGATGGATACGGTATGCGAATTAGAAATGGCATTTAGGCTATTTCTCCTAGGCGGAGTTGGCTGTATTCACAGATTTATGTCAATTGAAGAGCAGGCCAATCAGGTTAAATTGTTGAGCTATAAAATATATGGTGATGGATTCGGCGGTCCATATGAAGATTGGGGAATTATGTATGATGATTGGCACGCTGAAATTAAACAGGTTCCAATTATGGCGGCAATTGGTGTAATGGCAAGTGATATGGATAGAGCAAAGGCCCTAGTTGAAGCAGGCGCAAATATCCTCTTAATTGATGTTGCACACGGCCATCACATAAATGTAAAGGTCATGATCGAATGGTGTAAGGCAAATTTACCTGAACACGTTGATATTATTGCAGGAAATATTGCAACGGCCGAGGCAGCTCAAGACTTAGAATCATGGGGAGCAGACGGCTTACGAGTTGGAATTGGTGGAGGTTCTCTTTGCACAACCAGAATTAAGACTGGCTTTGGTATTCCAAACGTAACCTGTATCAGTGATATTGTTTCAGTTGCAAAAACTCCAGTAATGGCAGATGGCGGAATTAAAACAAGCGGCGATATTGCAAAAGCCCTAGCACTAGGAGCAAGTTCAGTAATGCTAGGTTCACTCTTAGCTGGAACACATGAGAGTCCTGGTCAAATTGTTGAAAAGTCAACTGGTTTGTATAAGAGATATAGAGGCGCAGCTTCTTTAGAAACTAAAACCGTTCATGGTCAAGCTCAACGAAATGTTGAAGGCGAATCAACAATTATTCCATACAAAGGCGGAGTTAAATTTATAGTAGAGGGCCTTATTGATGGAGTTAAATCTGCTCTGTCCTATGCTGGAGCTGACTCTCTTGCAAAATACCACCCAAAATGGGTACAAATAACTAATGCTGGTCAAACAGAAGCAAAACCACACTTACTATGAAGAATATAATTAATAAGATTAAAAAAATCTGCAAAGAGATTCTATTAGGCTTTAAGATAGCTGAAGAAAATCGTCACCGCAGTGGATGGGGTAAATTTTAAACTATGGCAGACTTTTGTGATAAATGCGCCCCTGAAATGTGGGGAGAAGATATTCCAGCCGATATTGATACAGATCAAATCTTTGGAAGCCTGATGGACGAACACTATCAAGATGGATTTATTTGTGAAGGCTGCGGCCTAAAGGCAGTAGGTCGAGTTGGAGATGAAAAGATTCTAATCTATGATAACACAGATCTTCATAAGTTGCACGAGAAAATAGTAAACCGGCTAACCTAAATTAAATAAAATACACAATATGGCAGATTATCAACAACGACCAAATCGAGGAAAAGACGAATTTGCTAGAGAATTTGATCGAACCGATCAAACTTTATCACTTAGGGACCAATTAAAAAAATGGGGAACTGCTGAAGAAAAGCTGTGGATTGCTAAACTCGAGAAAAGAGAATCTGATTCAGCCGAACGAAAAAAAATGCAGGGTATTGAAACCCAAGAAAAGTACAATATTGTACCTAATTTTTCAAAACACGACGTTAAGCGAGATTGGTAAAATATACACTGGAAGATTGGCAGAGTGGTCGATCGCGGCAGTCTTGAAAACTGTTGTACTGCAAGGTACCGTAGGTTCGAATCCTACATCTTCCGCAAAGGAGAGCTGAAAAGTTCTCCTTTTTTATTTTAGATAAATAATAAAAATTAATAGAGAAATTATGGCAGACAAAAACGGAGACGGAATAGTATATCATCGCTCAGATTGCGGAGATAACAATGTAAGATGGTATGGCTTTGGTGGAGATGCACCTTGTTCAACATGCGAATCATGGGGACTTACCGACAAAGCAATACGATATATTCACGACCATCCTGAAATAAATCATAGAATTGAAGATGTGACTGGTAGAGAATGGGAAGAAGAAGTAGTACCAGTACTTATTAATATTGGAAATCAAATAGAGTCTGGAGTTAAAGAAGGTTATGAAGTAGTAAAAGATGGTGCTGTAATGGCATACCACTGGGCGGATGAAAACGCATGTAATATAGCAATAACCGCAGCAATCTCTGCAGGTGTAGTTGCAGCATTTACGCCAGCTCAACCGGCTGGAGCAGCAACATCAACCACATTATCGTTAATGGCAACGCCTGTTCTCTATATTGCAGATATGGCGGCTAAGGCTGCAGCAGTAGCGGCAATGAGCGCAATTGTGACAGAGGCATTTTTACAAATACCAGGTGTTAGCGATAGTGTTGACCACGAAATATTAAAAAATGTAATTTCAAATTGTTTAGCTAAAAGTTTAGATTCTGCAGCGTTATGGGCAACACCAGCTGGTGTCGGTATTGCAATCGGAGCGGCAGTCGCACCGGTTATTGCAGATTTAATATGTACAAAAACTTGTCCTCAAGGCTTTACTAAAGCCTTTGGCGCATAATAAAAATTAATAAAGAACTAATGCACATTAAACCTTTTAGCCAATACATTAATGAATCAAATGAAGACTATACGCCAGAACAATTAGGTGTAGACTTTAGCAATAAATTTAATGTTAGAGCCTATTCTGATACATATGCGAACAGCGGTCAAATTACTATTCAGGTACGGGGCGATATTCATCCAGAAGAATTTTCTAACATGATGAAATGGGTTGAAGACCAAGGATATTCAGTAGACACTGAGCAATCTTATCCAGACTTTGACAGTGATGACGATCGTTACTGGTACCCTAGAATTAGATTTAAGAAATCAGTTAGTGACGAGGAAATGGAAAGAATGACTAAAATTCAAATGGATCACGATGAAGCTCAATTACGTCGTGAACAAGGCTTTTAATTAATCGACTATTGAAATTTTTAAAGGGCCCCTTGGCCCTTTTTCTTTTTTCCAGGCGTATAAATAATAAAAAATAAAACTGAAATGATGGACAATCGTATTATGAGTTTCGATGAGTTTGTAGCTAAAGATCAACCTGCTGTTGATGCAATGCCAGCTATGCAACCAGAGATGCCAATTGCTCAAGAACAACCAATGGAAGAGCCAATGATGCCTCAAGCTGAACCGGCTATGATGCCAAATATGGAACAGCCTGCAGTTGAGCCTGAAGAAGGTCTTCAACTACTAGAAGAACCAACCGCTTAATAAAAAAATTAGAACAAACTCAATGGGAGACCAGCCTATTAAACGTAGAACAAGCAATACAGCCGGGGTTAGCCAAATGATGGACGAAATCCTTGGTGCACTGGATCATATTCGTAAGCATATGCCCAATGGTGAACTAAAGATTATTCAAGAAAAGGTTGAGGCAGCTGAGGAATCACATGAAAAATTGCATGATGACATTAGTCAAATTAAAAAACTTTTGCTTGATCCCGAAACAGGAGTTATTGTTCGAGTAAATAAAAACACTCAATTTAGAGAAGACAATGAAAAAAATATGCGCGAAAAATTCGAGATGCTTAATGAAGTTAGTAAGTGGAAAGACGGTATTAACAAAGCAATGTGGATTATTTTTGCTGCACTTTTTGGACTCATCTTTGAATTATTCCTTAAAAAATAAATCTTAACAAAATGTCAGTACTTAAAGTCGGTTCTACCGGAGACTTAGTTAAAAAACTTCAAGAAAAATTAGGAGCGGGTTCAGACGGATCGTTTGGCCCTGGTACAGAGGCAAAATTAAAAGCATGGCAAACCGCAAATGGTCTTACTGCTGATGGTATTGCTGGCCCTACTACACTTGCAAAATTAGGAATTAGCGAATCAGTTGCAGCACCAGCTGTGGCAATCCCAGCTTCTGCTTTTAAATTAGCTGCGCTTAAAGGTCATATTCCTGATTCAGTTATTGCACAAATTCCAGATACAGCTGCTAAATTCAATATTACTAATAATTTACGTCTAGCTCACTTCTTATCACAATGTGGTCATGAAAGTGGCGGATTTAAAGCAGTTAGCGAAAACGTTAATTACTCAGCAGATGGTCTTAAAAAAATCTTTGGTAAATATTTCCCTGGTAACTTAAACGAATCTTATGCTCGTCAACCAGAGAAGATTGCTTCAAGAGTTTATGCAGATCGTATGGGTAATGGTAATGAAGCTTCTAAAGAAGGTTTCAAATTCCGTGGTAGAGGTTATATCCAATTAACAGGAAAATCAAATTACACTAACTTTGCTAAATTTATTGGTGAAGATACAGTTGTTAATCCAGATCTAGTTGCAACTAAATATCCTTTAGCTTCTGCAGCTTTCTTTTTTGATTCAAATAAACTTTGGTCAATTTGTGATAAAGGCGCAGATACTGCAACTGTTACAGCGGTAACCAAAAGAGTTAATGGTGGAACAATCGGTCTTGATGATCGTATTAAACACTTTAACGAATATTACAATTTATTAAAATAATTTAGAGGGATTTTAAAATGTTCACCCCTAATCATCTTCATCTTTTAGTAAGAGGCTATATTCAAAACCCTCCAAAAGATGAAACTATTTTAAATCAGTGGTTAACTGATCTTGTTAAAAAGGTAAGAATGGTAGTTGTTGCTGGTCCATCTTCAATTTATGTAGATGAACCTGGAAATGAAGGTATTACTGGTACAGTTACCTTAGCTACATCACATGCAGCAATTCACGTTTGGGATAAACCCAATCCAGCGTTTTTTCAATTTGATATTTACTCATGTTCTGAATTTTCAGCGGACGAAGTTTTAGACCACATTGACGAATTTGGCTTAGTATCATGTGAATACATGTATATTGACAGAAATGATGGACTAAAGGTAGTTCATGAAGGAAAAAGATAAAATCATAATGGCAGAACCTAAAACACCAATTGGCGGATTTACCGATACGTTCTTTTCTAAACTTAAAGAGCAATCTTTTACAATAGTACTTATGGTAGGAATTATCTGGTATCAGGGTAAAATGATGGAAGAGCGGGTTGCTTATTGGCAAAAGCTATATGAAGAACAAAAAGCCTATATCCAGCAAACGGATAAGGAGGATAAACAAATTCTGTTAGATAGAATTGAGTATCTTCAACAACAAAGAGATAAGTATGTTGAAGCTGCAGTTAGCGAATTACAAACAAAATAAAAAACAAAATAAATTATGTCAACAGAAACAAACTCAAATTTTGAGAACAACAATTCAGCCGAAGTACATTCAGATGGAACTTCAGGCGGTGCATCAATTGATACTACAACAACTGCATCTGCAGGAGTATCAACAGGAGATGAAAATGCCTCGATAGGTATTGAAGTATCTGTTAAAACTGGAACTGAAGCATCAGTTGAAGGTGGATTAGATGGAAATAACGTTTACGTAGAAGCAAATTATTCAGATACAACTGAAGCTCATATCACAGTAGAAGGTCAAGCCAATGCTGAAGGATTTGGTGCTAGTGGTACAGTAGATGCCTATGTTAAAACCGGAAACGAAGCTAGCCTTGAAGTAAGAGCAGGTGATGAAGGTGTAGTAGCAAATGGAAGCGTATCAGCAGGAACATCAGTAGGAGTAGATGGAGAAGGAACAGTTGATTTAAGAGAAGGCTCAGTTACAGCTGGTGCAGGAGTATCGGTTGGAGAACAAGTTGGAATCGGTGGAGGTGGCGAAGCTACTTATGTAGATGGAGTTGCAACAATCGGAGTTAGCGGTGAAGTAGCAGTTTTAGTTGGTCTTGATGTTGACTTAAGTGTAAGTATTGATACAAATCAAATAGCAGAAGACGCTGCACTAGTAGCAGCCGAATCGCAAAAGGCAGCAGAAGAAGCTCATAGACAAGCTGAGATCGCAGCAGCTGAAGCACAAAGAGCAGCAGCAGTTGCAGCAGCTGAGGCACAAAGAGCAGCAGAAGAAGCTGATCGTATTGCAAAGGCCGCAGCTGAAGAAGCTAGAAAAGTAGCTGAAGATGCTAAGCGTATTGCCGATGAGCAAGCAGCAGCCGCAGCTAGAGAATTAGAAAGACAAGCCGCTGAAACTAAGAGATTAGCAGATGAAGCAGCTAGAGCAACTGCAGCAGAGGCACAACGAGTAGCAGAAGAAACTAAACGTGCAGCTGAACAAGCAGCAAGAGAAGCAGAAGATTTAGCAAATAGAGCAGCTAACGAATTGAAAAAAGCTGCAAAGAAAGCTGATCCAAGAAATTGGTTCTAATCAAAAAATTTTTTAAATAATTATGTCATATACAAGAGAACAAATAGAAGCCGCTGTTAAAGCAAAAGGCTATGCGTGGTTTGAAGGTGCAAAAGATTTTGATGTTAATATCGTAGGCGTTAGAAATTCTGCAACTGGCCAGAAGGTTACAAACGCTTTCGATGATCAGCTTACTGTATCATATAAAGAAGGTGGTGCTTGGAAATTTCACCAATGGCCATGTACAACAGATCCTGGTAAAAAGGGAGTTATGGAATACCATAATGCAGCGGGAGTTGCACGACTAGTTGAAGGTCAATATAGAGGTTCACATACCCTAGGTTTACACCAAGGTAAATATGAAGCTCTTAAACAAGCAAAACCAGTTAAAGTATATCGTGATGCTGATAAAGACATGGAATACGATGAAAACAAAATCCAAGAAGGAATTTTTGGAATTAATATTCATAAAGCTGGTGCAGATTCAACTTATGTTGAAAACTGGTCAGAAGGTTGTCAAGTATTTAAAAAAGCTGCAGACTTTGAGTCTTTTATGGTAATTTGCCGTAAGGCCGCTGCAGTTCATGGTAAATCATTTACCTATACACTAATTGAGTCTAAGGACTTAGTATAATAGGATTCCTTTGGAACCTAGAGCTCCAACTCAGAAAAAGCTGCTATTACTGGCAGCTTTTTTTATGAATAAACTTTAGTAATTGACTATAGTAAAATATCTTAAACCTATTAATATGGAAAATCAAGAAAATCTAGAGCCAATTGGCGAAATTAAATTAGTACAACCAGAATATCTTTTTACAATCAATGATGTTGGCGAAAAATTAATTGAAATTGATAAAACTGGTAATATTACCTATATGAAAGACGAAGAGGCTCTTAATGAAGCAAGCCGAGTTTTTTGGAATAGTCTTCAAGGAAATTTTCTAGTAATTCAAACCCATCTACTTGATGAAAATCCAAATGATATGGAATTAGGTAAGTTAGTTAGACAGCTATACAATCAGAAAACTTCAGAAACAAAATGGATGTAATTGATATTGGACTTAAAGTATTTGACAGACTAGTCGATAAGTATGGAGAAGATCCTGAAAGTCGGCTTTTATTTTTAGCTGGTTGTATGACTGGATATAAATGGTTTGTTATTAATTCAGATAAGACTGTATTAGTTTCAGATAGCGGTATTTCAGCAAGCTGGGAAGATGAAGTATTTACTCAAATTAATGCTGATCTACGGGCGGATCTACGTAAAATAGAAGAAGCCGCTGCCAAGAAAGTTACAGATGAAATAGCAAGTGGTCAAAATAAGTTTAAAGATGGCGATACTTATGAATTTTGGAGTGACACCTCAAATAATATAAACATTAATTTAAAATTTTAAATATGAGCTACGTAATTGTAAAAATGATAAAATCCAATGAAAACTCTTCGCATCTTCCAGTTATATTATTGGACAGCACTAGTGAAGTAATGGAATTTGAAACTGAGCAAGCAGCAGAGGAAATGAGAAGAAGATTTCAGGTAAACTCTGATTCAGGGTACTCTTATCAAATTAAAAAAATAGGATCTAATGCAGACTAAAGTTTTTTTAATCGATATAGATGGAACAATCTGCGAAGATATTAAAAACGAAGAGTCTCATTTATACTCAACGGCTAAGGTTTATCCAGATTCGTTAGCAATTATTAATCAATGGTATGGTGAAGGTCATATTATTACATTTTTTACTGCTCGTGAAGGCAAGGACCGGGAAGTTACTGAAAATTGGTTAAAGACTAATGGTTTTAATTATCATGGATTAGTAATGGATAAGCCAAGAATCAAGGACGACCAA
>Ga0208811_1000085_pt1 | contig 26879 bp, 43 predicted proteins | sample Colrivmet1561A02_FD_187681 | JGI IMG/M metagenome (GOLD analysis project Ga0208811, IMG submission 187681) | Estuarine microbial communities from the Columbia River estuary - metaG 1561A-02 (SPAdes) (version 2) | ecosystem: Environmental > Aquatic > Marine > Intertidal zone > Estuary | place... | reverse complement strand
ATTAGGTGAGCCTATAAAATTCAGTTTTGTTACACCACAAATAACATTTTAATTATGTTAAGTTTATTAGAATGGATAACAGAAAACAATTATGTTAGGTATAAAGATGATAAATGGTACAAACCAGCACAATTTCCCACTGTGTATTTAAAAGTTGAACAATTAATAGAACTATATGAACGTACTCATCTATGATATTGAAACACTGAAAGAACTGTTTCTTATTGTTATATACAATCCAGAGAGTGATGTAACATACGAGTTTCAGGTGAGTAGGTGGACCAATCAATTAGATGGATTCATTAGATTCACTGAACAACATGATGAGCATTATTGGGTGGGCTACAACAACTTACGCTTTGATAGTCAGGTTGTTGAGCATATAATTAGGAACTATGAGAATTGGCATGAGTTGGGTGGACTAGAGATATGTGCTATGATAGCACAGAAGGCTGCAGACACAATACATGATGCTAATTATGATGTATTCCCTGAATATAGAGAGGAATGGTTATCACTAAAACAGTTAGACCTATTCAAGATTAATCATTATGATAACAAGAATAGAATGGTCTCACTAAAAAGGTTAGAGTTTGAGATGGATCTGGAGAACATTGAAGAGATGCCTATCCATCATACTAAAGAGAACATGACACAAGACGAGATAGCTCTAACAATAGACTACTGTCGTAATGATGTTATGGCTACGTATGAATTCTACAAGGTAACAACAGGTAACACTGAACATCCACTATATAAGGATAATAATCAGATAGAACTAAGACAAGACATATACGAAGAGTTTGGCATTCCATGCTTAAACTATTCAGATAGTAAGATTGGTGATGAGATGATTAAGAAATACTATTGCCAAGAGAAAGGTATACAGTATTCTGATCTACCAAAGAAAGGATTGTTTAGAACTGAAGTTAAGGTGAGAGATTGTATTGCTGATTACATATCATTCCAGACACCAGAGCTACAAGCATTCTTAAAGAAGGTTAGTAAGGAGCGTTTGACAATGAAAGATGAGTTCAAAGAATCATTAATGTTTTATGAAAATATATACACGTTTGCCAAAGGTGGCTTACATACAGAAAACAAACCAAAGGTATTTGAAGCTGATAATGACAACATTATTGTTGATTGGGATGTTAGCTCTTACTATCCAGCTATTATTATTAATAATGGCAGATATCCTGGTCATTTGGGTAAAGAGTTTCTTTTAGGATATAGGGCTATGTTTGAGAAAAGACTTGAACTAAAGCCATTAGCTAAGAAGGATAAGAAGATAGCAGGTATTGTTGGTGCATTAAAGCTTGCAGTTAACTCTGTGTATGGTAAGTCTAGTGATATGTTGTCTTGGATCTATGATAGACAACTAACGATGTTCACAACTATTACAGGTGAATTGAGTCTTCTTATGCTCATCGAAGCATATGAATTAGCTGATATACATGTTATATCTGCAAATACAGATGGTGTAACTATTATGGTTAATAAATCATTAATAGATAAGATGCATGAGATTAATAGTTGGTGGATGGAAGCTACTAAATATGAGCTTGAACGCACTGATTATCAAAAGATTATATTCTCAACAGTTAATGACTATTTAGCAATTAAAACCAATGGAGAAATTAAAAAGAAAGGAGATTTCCTTACTGACTTTGAGCTGCACAAAAATAAGAGTGCTAGGATTGTACCTATTGCACTGGAGCAGTTTTTTGTTAATGATGTGCCTGTGGCTACCACTATTCATAATCACACAAATATTTATGACTATTGTCTCAGACAGAAAGCTAGTAAAGACTTTCACTACGAAGGACACTCGAAAGAAAACAGAACAGTCTACAATAAACTTATCAGATATTATGTAAGTAATACAGGTGAGAAGTTATTGAAGGTTAAGAATGAGAATTCAGATAGCACAGCTGTTGATGTATCACAAGTTGAAGCAGGCGAATGGGTGATGAAAGTATGTAATCATCTATTACCAGATCATCCTCTAGATAACATCAATCATGCATATTATATAGAGCGTGCTGAGAGAATCATGCACAAAATACAGTATGAAGGTAGAAAGCGTAAAATTATTATTAATCCTAATCAAATGACATTATTCTAATGGACAACAAACATAAAGCAGCAGAATTAGTATTGGAATTCCTACCAATTGTAGGACAAGATCCATATACAGGTATAGATGTAGCTAAGAAATGTGGTAAAGTAGTTGCAAAGCTATTAATGAAAGCACAACAAGAAGGAGATACGTATGACTACGATGAAATAGTTAAACTTATAGACACATTCTAATGGCAAAGATAAATAGAGAAAACATAGGCGACCATCTTGTTAGTTATCAACTAGAAATGGTTGGTAAGTCTATGCAAGAAGCATATATGACAAAAGAGTGGTACAGCAAATGGACTATGACTCAAGAACAACATAATGAGTTCAAAGCATATGCTGTACCATTAATGAAAAAGGTATTTAAAATAAACAAAGCAAGAGCTGAAGCAAACTTTCAATGGTTTGATTTAGAGTTTGGCCTACGTATAAAAGATTAATATGCGTATATATCCATCAACAAAAGTCTATATGGCTCCAAGCAGTATACATGGCTGGGGAGTATTTGCAGACAAGATAATATTTGAAGGGGACATTATAGAAGAGTGTCCCTTTTTTGATATAGGTATGCAAAATGGAGAAATATCTCCTTGTGTAATAGACTACAGATTTAATTGGCCACAAGATTCTGGTAGACAATGGGAGAAACAAGTGGTAGCTGGTGGGTTTGGTTCATTTTATAATCATTCAGACACAGCCAACGCTGCTTGGAGATCCAACATAGAACGCAACACGTTTGAGTTTGTTGCTACAAGACTCATCCAACCTGACGAAGAACTCTTTGTATGGTATGGTGACATAACATATTGGAATGATGGTAGGAATCATATTGAAGTAAAATAAAAAAACACAATTATGGGAGCAAGTTGGTTTGAAATGACAGCATATGGTAAAACATTATCAGATGCATATACTAATGCTGTTGCAGAGGCAGAAGTAGAATCAGGAAATGATTCATATAATGGTACAATTAGTACAACACATACAATTGATGACCTTACAGATCAATTTAGAAGAAGTAAGAAAAGCTTTGATGAGTATGTAAAGATGCAACAAGATAAGTTACATAAAAGAGACTGTGCTGGCATATGTATATTAGATCCAATTGTTAATAAGAACAAGACTAAGTCTCAAGTGGAGCATGTAGTTACACCTGGTACAAAGCAATGGATTCTTAAATATGAAGTGGAAAACTATTTTGAAGATGGGGTGATAGCTTCATGTATGACCAAAGGTGATGCTGTTAAGATGGCTAGAGCATATACAGAGAAGCATCAAAAAACTACGAGGATTGTAATGCGTAAGGTGTTAATCAAATCTGATCCTACAGTAGCTAAGATAACATATAAGAAGTCTACAACAGAGAGAGCAGGTAAATACATACTCTTTGGTTGGGCTGCAGAATAACAATTAAAATTAAAAATATGCCAGATATTTCAATGTGCAAAGGTGGTAGTTGTCTACTAAGACTGAACTGCCACAGATATACAGCTAAGGCTGAAGAACTAGGACAATCATTTTTTAGTGACCCTCCATATAAATTAGATTTCATGTTTGACAATCACCATGTTGGTCTTGGTGTTGCAACATTAAGTTGTTCTTATTTTTGGAATAATAAAGGATATAAAGATGAAGAACCTAAAAATAATTGAAGATTGGGAGAGAGAATATCTCAAGGATTTCATATATTTGCATGAAGAAGGACAGGAGTGGAACGAAGCAATTCAGAAAGAATTAAATCAGAAACAACCTGCTCGTATTGAAGTAATAGACACAGATAAAATCCTAGAGAAACATAATGAACCTCACGCTAACGTTCTCCCATTTTAAGGAGCTGACTAAAGCTGGCTACAGCTTAGACATGTTATGCTTCATAACACTTGTTCAAGAAGGCAATGATGTAGATGAAATGTGTACAGATGATAGTAAGATGAAAATGTTACATCAAACTGTACGCAGAAAAGGTCTATTGTCAGAGTCAAATAAGATTACTATCATAGGTAATGAAGTTTTGTCTTTTCTTAATGAGAAGATAGAGCAACCTAAGATAGCTAAGAAGAAGAAAACAGATTCTGACTTTGATAAGTGGTGGATGATGTACCCAGGTACTGACACCTTCACATATAAGAGTCAATCATTTACAGGTACACGTGGCATGCGTGTAAAGAAAGATGAGTGTAAAATCAAATTCGACAGCATTGTTGGAGAAGGCGAGTACAAACCTACAGAGCTCATAGCAGCATTAGAATACGAAATACTGCAGAAGAAAGAGAATTCAATTAAGACAAAAGTCAATAGACTTACATTTATGCAGAACAGTCTCACCTATCTCAACCAGAGGTCATTTGAACCATTCATTGAGTTGATAAGAGATGGTAAGACTGTAATAGAATCTGCTGAACCAATTAAAGGCATGGACATATGAGTTTTGAAGATTTAAAACGAGAAGTTCAAGCAGGCCTAGATGGTAGAAACAATGGTATACCTATGGGCTTTGACAGATTGAACAGATATATTGGCATCAGAAAAGGCATGTACACACTGATAGGTGGCCTCACTGGATCAGGTAAAACAAGCTTCTTAGATGACGCATATGTTTTAAATCCATTTGATTGGTTTATCAGTCAGAAGACTCCAGGTCTTAAGTTAAAGATCATATACAGATCTATGGAACGTAGCAGAACATACAAATATGCTAAATGGGTCTCAAGAAAGATATTCTTAGACCAAGGTATAATCATTCCTGTATCCAAGCTATTAGGTTGGACAGATAAGATGACACCTGATGAGCATGATTTGTTTCTGATGTATGAGGATTATATGGAACAAATGAAAGATGTAATCACTATTATTGATGGACCAGAGAACCCAGTGGGTATATCTAAACATCTTAAAGATCATGCATTAGCTAATGGTGTAATAGAAGATGTAGATCAATACAATAAGAAGTACATTCCTAATAATGAGAATGAAATCACTATTGTTGTTATTGACCACATAGGTCTTTTAAAACCAACAAAAGATTATTCTACTAAGAAACAGTGTATAGACAAGATGTCTGATGAGCTGAGATATGCTCGTGACATGTATGGATATAGTCCTGTAATTGTTAGTCAGTTTAATAGGGACATTTCTAGTCCAATGAGACTAAAGAATGGTGATGTAGAACCACAGCTAGAAGACTTTGCTGAGAGTTCACAAACACAGAATGATGCTGATGTTGTCCTAGCATTGTTTGATCCCATGCGATATAAAGTAGCAGACCCTTCAGGATATGACCTGAACAGACTTAGAGATGAGTTTGGTGCAAAGTATTTCAGATCATTGAGACTAATAAAGAATAGTTATGGGGAAGATGATGTGAGAATAGGGTTAAGTTTTCTTGGCCAGATTGGTATGTTCAAAGAACTACCAAAGGTTAAGTATATGAATGAGAGTATATATAATGATATTATTAGTAAAACATTCTTTTTAAATAAATGATAATGAAGTTAAATTTTAAAACATATAATACATTGCCCAATGAAAAAAGTCATTGGTGGCAAGTGGTATTATTTCCAACAGTATCTGTTATGAATAACATACAGAAACATGATCCATATGTAGCTCTAAATGTAGAGTATCTATTTTGGTCATTAACAACAATAATAAGCTATGGCAAAAAGCAAGCCCACCCTTACGCTACGAGATAAGAGACAAGTAGAGTTTGCTGATGTATGGCTGAACAATGGTAAGTTTGGTATCCTAAACCTATGTCCTAGGTTTGGTAAGATCAATGTGTCCATTAATATATTAGAAAAACTAGACAAAGACATTAACATTCTCATAGCATATCCTGATCTTAAGATTAAGAATGCATGGGAAGAGCACTTTGTAGCTAGAAAGTATAAGAATGGCAATATGACTTATACCACGCATTTGTCTCTAAAAAAGCACACAGCTGCCTTTTATGACATAGTAATCCTAGATGAGGTACATTTACTGTCTGAAGCACAAATGGAGGCTGTAAAGGAGCTACAATGCACAAAGGTGTTAGGTCTAACAGGGACCTTATCATCACATACAGAACAAACATTAGGAACAGAGCTTGGACTACCAGTCTTAGCCACCTATTCCATAGAACAAGCAATTAAGGAGGGAGTCATATCTGACTATGAAATCACAGTGGTAGGAGTACCATTAGATAACACAAAGCAGAATGACTACAAAGGTAAGTGGAAGACTGAAAAGACTCAGTTTGCTGCATATGGATGGGTTATAGATCAGCTAGAGAAGCAAGGTAAAGCAACCATGTTTTTACGTCTAGCTAGAATGAGACTCATTCAGAACAGTCTTGCTAAGCTTAATAAGACAAAAGAACTATTAGTTAAGCACAAAGATGAGCGTGTACTAGTATTCTGTGGTGTCACAAAGGTAGCAGATGACTTAGGCATTCCTGTCTATCATAGCAAAGCAGGAGACAAACAAGTATTTGATGACTTTGCATCTGGTGTTGGTAACCACCTGGCTGTTGTAAAGATAGGTAATACAGGTGTTACATATAAACCACTCAATAGGGTTATCATTAATTACTTTGATAGTAATGGTGAGAATCTAGCACAAAAGATTAATAGATGTATGGCCATGGAGTATAACAATCCAGAAAAGAAAGCCTATATATACATCATATCTTCTGTTGAAGACGTGGAAAGAAAGTGGCTTAGAAAAGCACTAGAATTCTTTGATAAAGACAAAATTAAATACATATGAAAGTAGAACTAGTTGAACAAATGGAGCCATTTAGTGATCAAGCATGGTATGGTGTAAGAGTCAATGGTACATCAATAAGATGGACTAGAGATAAAGAGGTTGCAGAGGCCATTTATAATGATATAGTTAACAACCCAGATGCAACAAAAACTAGAGAAATTATTTTGCAATCTGAAGAAATTGAAGTACCTTTATCAGAACAAAAACAGTAAAAAACATGGCAAGCAAATTAATTGGAATTGTTGGTGCTACAGGCACTGGCAAGTCAACATCAGTAAAACATTTAGATCCAAAAGAAACTTACATCATCAATGTTGCTAAAAAGGAATTACCTTTTAAAGGAGCAGAGAAGTTGTATAACGCTGAGGCTAAAAACTACAAAGAAGTGGATGATGCTAACGAGATTACACGTCTATTAAAGACTATCTCTGACAAGGCACCACACATTAAGAACATTATTATTGAAGACTCTAATTACATTATGGGTTTCAATATGTTAGCAAGAGCTACAGAAGTAGGATTCACCAAATTTACCATTATGGCTAAAGATATGGTGGAACTATTCAGAGAAGCAAGACGTTTACGTGATGACTTAAAAGTATTCTATTTCACACATCCAGAGACTATTGAAGACTCAGGTGAGATTATAGGATACAAGATTAAGACAGCAGGTAAGTTAATTGATAACCAAATTGTGTTAGAAGGTTTACTTACTATCTGTTTATACACACACGTAGAAGAAAGCAAAGATGGCACAGCCACATATAACTTTGTAACTAACAGATTCAAGAAGTATCCAGCAAAGAGTCCTGATGGAATGTTTGCAGATATTAGAATACCTAACAACTTACAACAAGTAGTCAATTCAATTGATGAATATTACAATTAATAACAAATAAAATCAGTAAAAATGAGTAACATTGGAGGAGAAAAAAGACAAAGCCCAGTATTTGACGACAAAGAATTTGTCAAGAAAGTTGGCCTATTCGAAGCAAAAGTAATTGCAGTTAACCCTACAACAGAGGAATATGCTGATGTATTGGGAAGACAATTAAAAGAAGATAGCAAAGCTACAGAGTATTTAGGTACTAGTAAAGATGGTAATGCTAGATTGCGTTTAGACTTCTGGTTAGAGGAAGTTAAAACACAAGAGAAGTTCAAATTGACTTTCTTTATTGAGAATAAAGAGAAGGAAAACAAAGACCAAACAAAGAAACAATACATCAACAACATTGGACGTTGTACATGGGCAGACAGTCCTAACAACTTACCAACATGGTTCAAAGAAAGAGAGAATCGTGTATCATTTGTAGGTGAGGAAGACCTTTATAATTTCTTACGCTCTTGGTTAAGTAACATTGACTTTAGCAGTAAGAAATCTACATTACAATTAGAATTCAATAAGTTGATTAAAGGTAATGTTAAAGAGATTAAAGAGCAAATCAATGGTGAGTGGGCTACAAACATTGTAGCATTGGCCACTATCAATACGAAAGAAACAGATGATGGTGTAAAGGAGTTTCAGAATATTTATAACAAAGCATTCTTACCTCCATATAGCATCAAAGCTTTCAGACTATTGGATTATAATGCAGCTGGTACAATCAGTGGATTACGTCAGAAGTCTTCTAAAGACTTGAAACCTCATGAGCGTTTTGTATTAAACGTAGTGGGTGAGTATGGTTGTAAAGATTACTTTACATTTAAGGAATTAAAAGAGTATAGCTCTGAAGATAATTTAGTATCATCTGACAAGGTGATTTCTGAAGACGCAGGAGATTATTAGTATATACCCCTCTAAATAAGAAAAAACCTCACTATTGTGGGGTTTTTTCATTAACTTAAGTTATGATTACTGGAGAAAGAAAGACAAAGATGTCTATAGAAGCTATTCTAAGTAGGATATCAGAGTATGATATATTTAGGTATTACATGCCTAATCAAGATTGGAAGATTAACAGAGTAACTTATTCTCCATTCAGGCATGAGAACAATCCATCATTTATGATTGGTAACAAAATGGGCTATCTAATGTTTATAGACTATGCTGATACTAGTCTTCGTGGTGATTGTTTTAATTTTGTTCAGAAGCTTCATAGCCTTCCTAGCGTCAGTGATACTTTGAAGATGATAGACAGAGACTTTGGTCTAGGTTTTTCTACAGGTGTCATGACAGGAGAGTATAAAAAGATTATATCTGAATACAAACAGCCTGAGATAGAGAAGAGATATTCCCTGATTCAAGTAAAGACTAGAAAGTTCACTAATAGAGAACTTGAGTATTGGGCAGAGTATCACCAGGATCTCCAGGATCTCAGAGATAACAATGTGTATTCTATCAAAGAACTATATCTTAATAAGCAAAGATTCCCATTAGGAGAAGACGAGCTTAGATTTGGTTACCTTTATGAAGGACAGTATTGGAAGATATATAGGCCATATGCTGATAAGAAGCATAAGTGGATGCCTAATAATGTTCCTATCACAGCAATGGATGGTAAAGAGAATATAAAAGACTGCAGCGTAGCATTCATCAACAAGAGTAAAAAAGACTTTATGGTGATGAAGAAGATATTCCCATGCAGCTGTGCTGTCCAAAATGAAGGACTTGGATGTTTCTCACATGACAATGTAGAATATCTAAAAGCAAACTCTGATAGACAAATACTTAGCTTTGATGCTGATGATGTAGGTGTACAGAATTCTGTACAGATTACAAAGATGTTTGACTTTGATTATACTAACGTCCCACGTCAGTATCTAGCAGAAGGCATTAAAGATTGGGCAGATCTTGCAAAGGCCCATGGATTACAAGTTATTGAAGATTATTTAAAAAGTAAAAACCTGTTATAATGGATACATTTAACACCACAAAGGAACTATTGATGAATACATCAGTTCCAGTACAAACACGTACATATAAGCCAGTAAGTCATTCATCATTGATGGATCTTACATTGAATAGCATTGAGAAAGCAGGATTTGTCTTAGACAAAGAAACTTATTCTTCAGCTAGAGATGGTAGTATTGCTAATGGTAGATTCTCTATCAGCAATGTAGCAGACAGTGAGATGCAATTGCAAATTGGTTGGCAGAATAGCTATGATAGAAGCATGAGCTTGAAGTTTGCTATTGGTACAAGGATTATGATATGCTCTAATGGTTGTGTATCAGGAGACTTTGGTGCCTTTAAGAAAAGACACAAAGGTGACATCCAAGACTTCACACCAGGTGCTATCACTGACTACATCAAAGGTGCAGGTGAAGCTTTCACTCTTATGCAAAATCAAAGAGAGTTGATGAAACAAGTACAAATCACTAAGCGTACCAAAGCTGAATTGATTGGTAGAATGATGTTAGAAGAGCAGTTCATTAGTTCTACACAGTTAAATATCATCAGTAGAGAGTTAAAAGCTCCTACACATGATTATGGTGCTAAGGACAGTATGTGGGAGTTGTACAACTATACAACATTTGCTATGAAAGAGACACATCCTTCTTTATGGATGGAGAGTCATATCAAAGCACATAAGTTCTTCAATGATTATACATATGATTCATTAGGACCATGGGAAGCTCAAGAAGCAACATTTAGTCAATTAGAAATATTTTAGTATGAATTGGGATAAATTTAAAGATCAGTTTCATCCTTCTTGGCATAGATTTATGCAACCTTTTATTGAAAGCGAAGCATGTGATAAGATTTATAAATATCTCAAAGCTGAAAGTCAGAGGGGCAAGAAGATTGCCCCTCTCTCTCAGAATGTTTATAGATGCTTTTATGAGACACCCTATGATGAACTTAAACTAGTCATGGTAGGTATGTGTCCTTACCACTCTATGAAGAATGGAGAATACGTAGCAGATGGTCTGTTAATGGGCTGTTCAACAACAGGCATATTACAACCATCTCTAATAAAATTCTATGATGGTATTGAGAAAGAGATGTTCAATGGACTTTGCGTAACATGTGAAAGACCACCAGATATATCCTTCTTAGCCAAACAAGGTATCCTTATGTATAACGCAGCTTTGACTACAGAGATAAATAAAGCAGGCTCTCACATTGACTTATGGGAACCTTTTACTAAGTATCTGTTTGAAGAAGTGTTGGCTACTACAGGGGTACCAGTTGTGTTTTTAGGTAAAGATGCAGCCAAATATACAAAGTATGTTGCACCATTTACATGGAGTTTCACAATGAGTCATCCTGCCAGTGCGTCTTATAAACAAACTGATTGGGATACAGAAGGCACATTCACAAAAATTAACAAATTATTAAAGGAAAACAACAATCTAGCGATAGATTGGATGTTAGACACACCTTTTTAAAAAGACACAATTATGTATACAGTATTAAATGGTGGAGACATCCACAAAGGAGATTTAATAGCAGTTGCTAATAGTAATTATTTTTCTATTGGTATTTATTATGGTAGAGGTTCAGGTGGTACAGTTCAGTATTATACACCTTCAGGAGTAGTTGAGTCTAAAAGCTGGTGGGAAAAAGCTCAAACAGACAAAGCATATAATGCAAATGGAAAACCTTGGGGATTAACTAGAATTTGGAAGAGTTTTATAAATACTCCAAGAGAAACAAGAATTATTAAATTGAACAGAGACAATATTACAAATGAACAAACAATAGAAGAAATAATAGAAGCAAAAGAAATACTTAAACAATTTAACATTACAGTAAACTACTAATTATGATATTAGAAAAACAAACAGAATCACACATCCTTGAAGAAGGAAGTACACAGGAAACTGTGAAAATGTCACTAGACTTAGATTCTGCACAAGTATTGATGCAGATGTTAAGTAAGAATCTATATTCAGATTCAATAGGCTCTACTATCAGAGAATGTGCATCCAATGCACTAGATAGTCACAGAAGAGCTGGATGTGACAAGCCTGTTATTGTTTCATTTAAAAGAAACAATCAGGCAAATACATATGAATTTGCTGTTGAAGACTTTGGTATTGGCTTAGATGCAGATGATGTGCGTAACATTATCAGTAAGTATGGTAAGTCAACCAAGCGTAACAGTAATACAGAATTAGGTATGATGGGTCTTGGTTTCAAGGCTCCATTAGCATATAGCTCTAGCTTCTACTTTATATGTAGAAAAGATGGTATGGAACGTAAGTATATGATGTACGAAGGAGAGGATACAAACAGTATTGATCTTTTGTATGAAACACAAACTACAGAAGGTAATGGTGTAAAGGTTATTGTTCCAGTTGACTATTCTGATAGATATAATTTCCACAATAAGATTAAGGAGCAATTGGCTTATTTTGAGAGTGTGTATTTTGATGTAGAACCAATGGGTAGCTACAATGTTCCTAATGATTTTACAATACATAGAGCTGCACATTTTCAATATTCTCAAATAGCTATGAACAGTGACATGCATTTATGTCTAGACAATGTTAGTTATCCAATTGACTGGGAGAAGCTTGGTATTGATAGAATACGTATGAAGATGGCTTTGAGATTTAGTCTTAGTGATGGATTATTTCCTACACCAAATAGAGAGGCCATTAGATATACTAAAGAAGCTAAAGAAACCATTCTAAAGAAGATAGTTACAGTGGCTAATGTGTTTATGGATAAGTTTAACGAGGCCATCACTACACAAAGTGATATCAAAGCTATTATGGAGTTCTATGGTCAAAATAGTAAACATATCAAATGCTGGTACAAAGGTACAGATGAAGATATTTGTATAGATGATCTTGTAAAACATTCTACTGTAGCTGTAGCACAGCCTAAACTAGACAACATAAAGCTGTTAAACCTAGAAAGACTTGCTGTAAAGTCTAAAGAGTATGTACTTGCTGAGTATAAGTTTAAATATAGATTTAGCAATGGTAAGTTTCAAAATAGTAAGAACTATCACTATGAGCATTTGAGAATTTCAGACTTTACAAGTTATAACTTTGGTGGTGTATATATTTATGATGATGTTCTTCCTAAAGGTAAGCAAGACTATTTAAGATCTATTTTGCCAGATAATAAAACTATATATTTTGTTAAGAAATCACCATTTAAGCTTAGAAGCAAGACTGGTCAGATTGATTATGCTAAGTATTATGATTCTATTTTAGAGCTTAGCAAATGTCCAAGAGTTCAATGGAGACAGCTTATTCAAGAGTTTCAATATGTAATAGGACTATATCAGAAAGATTTTATAGATGCAGATGCTATTGATATACCACAATCATTCAAGGATGCTCAAAAGGCCAAGAGAATGAAGGTAACAATAGCAACAACAGCAGTGAAAGGTCCTAAGAAGGTTAGATTGAAAGGTGAATTCTCTGGTAAGGTGGGTACAAAAATGCAAATAGATCTATCTGATCAACATTGTAAGTTTGTTCCTACAACATATAAAATGGAAGACCTCCATAAATTGAAGAAGTTACATGTATATGCTAGAGAAGCTGATAAGAAGACAATGGACAATGCTTGGTCTTGTTTTAATAAACATGCAGTATTTGTTATTGTTGCCCAAGCTACATATGACAACTTACAGAAAGCAGATTTACATAACTGGATAACATTAGATAAATTTATGGAAGGTAAAAATAGACCATTTAAAACAATAGCTACAGAATTCCTAATCAGGGATTTGATTGAAAAATATAGTGATTCATTTAAAAGAATTGAAACAGTTAAAGCTATATCTACTGATTTAGCAGATAAGCTACAGATACTACACCAGTATCATAATAGTCAATATAGAAGTTATTGTGATGAGATCACTAGAAAAGCAATTATAGAACATGCTATAGCAAACAATTTATTTGACCAACCTACATATCTAGTATATCAGCAGGTTAATGAAGTGTTTGAGAAGCTACCTTTTTTAGATCATATGTTAGGAGTAATCTATTATGCAAAACAGAATAGTCCTTTGATCAAAGCTCTTACAGACTTATTTAAGTATCACAAACATAGAGTAAATCTAGAGCATTACAAGCTCATATTAACAGAAGATGCTCCTTTAGAGGAAGTATTAACACAAGACACAATTACAGAATTAGAAACAATTTAAAAAGAAAAACATGCTAAGTTTGAAATGGTTTAAAGGTGCTATTGAACGCACAATTGAAAAGGTAGTAGAAAACAAAATTGAGCAGGCTTTTAACCAGTTGGATAATGAGGAGGGGCAGACAGCCCCTTCTTATCATTCTTCAGGAAAGCCCTATCTAAACATTAAAATGGTTAATGACACATTAACTATTGTAATGAATGATGGTAATATCATTACCAAATCTCCAGCAACATCAGTGGACTTTAATTCTGCTAGAGATTGTAAAACAGAAGCTTGTCTATTTGATCTTGTGAGTACACAGGAGATAAAAGATGAGAGAAGAAAAGCTGAAGCTGCTTATGAGAAAGCTAAGGCTATTCAAAGAGGTGCTGAATTCTTAGCTACACTAAAGGAATTTGAGATGAAAAATGGTTCTCTTTATTTAAAGGGTATCAATAGAAGTCTACCTCCATTACTAGTGGAAGAGTTCTTAGAAGTGGTTGGTAAACATGGTAACACAGATAGCGATGAATTCAATGCTTTGCATAGATTCTTTATGTGGTGTTGCTTGAATCCAAGAGCTGAGGTTGCAAATGATCTATTCAACTTCTTGAAGAAGAATAGCTTCAGCATCACTAAACAAGGCTTCTTTGTAGCTTTGAGAAATGTAGTTACATTGCATGGTTCTACAGAATTAGTACAGTTTGTATCTAATGCATATAATAAAGTGAAGGCTGTATGGAAGAAGAAGCCTGATGAGTATTTTGTATTCCTAGAGAATGGTGAATATAAAATGGTTCATGGAGAAGCTATGTATAAAAAAGAAACATGCACATGTTCTTATTGTGATGGTACAGGAACCATTCCTGAGTGTGATGAGTGGGAAGATAGTGAAGAGTGTTGTGAGTGTGATGGTACAGGTGAATATGAAGATCTTGTTCTTGCAGTTAAAGGTGAAAATCTTGGTAACTTAACAGACTTATATCTTGATTTGCCTAATAGAGCAGAGAATAGATTTACAGATGCTCATACAAAAACATTTGACATCAGAATTGGTAGACCAGTGAATATGCCTATGGACGAATGCAATTGGTCAAGAGCAGATTGTGCACATGCAGGATTACACTTCACTAGTGATGAGATTCATTATGTAGGTTGTGGAGATACAAGCGTTCTTATACTTATCAACCCAATGAAGGTTGTAGGTATTGGTGAGTCAAAAGGTAGATGTTATGAGTATTTACCAATTATGACTGTGCCACGTGAGGAAGCAACAGAAATATTACATGACCTTGACTTTGATACATTAGAGTTAGATGAGTCTTATGCTGTACGTGAGTTGGATAACTTGGCTGAGAAGGCTAAAGAAGGATTCACAGCTGAGGCTATGAAATATGATTTCAATCTTCCTGCCCTATCTGCAGTAGAAGTTTATACAATTGTTAAGAGTCTTGATGAAATAAAGCAAGAAATATCTAAAAGAATTGTAGAAATTGATTAAATTTGTATTCCCAGGGGTAACACCCTGGGATTATATTTAAACTATGATAAAAAACACAACAAAGAGAATCTCTAAAACACCTAGAAAGGTAGTAAATAAACCAAGATGTGCTGGAACTATGACAGAATCAGCATTCTGGAGTTTCATACGCAGTGCACTCAGACAGAAGTCTAGATTTTGGAAGCCTATTACAGAATGTAAGCTTAAAGCACGCAGACTGTACAAGGGTACAAACAAGAGACAAAAGTATGAGTATCAATGCAATGCATGTAAACATTGGTATATAGAGAAGAAGATTAATGTTGACCACATCCATCCTGCAGGTAGTTTGATGAGTTCAAAAGACCTACCAGGATTTGTAGAGAGACTATTCTGTGAGGTAGACAACTTACAAGTCTTATGTGAAAAATGCCACGACAAAAAAACAAAAGCAGATAAACATGAAAAGGACAATCTTAAAGCTTCATGACAAGAAGTACGCTGATCTAATTGATCACAATGTAAGAGAATGTATTCAAAAGAAAGAGAGTTATGAAATTGAATACAAAGGTAAGGTGATGACTCTCACTCCAGAAGAACTCAAAACAAAATGTGTTGGCAGACAGTATATTGCTGTACCAAAGTTTGGTGATAGGCCATATCATTTGCTATCCTATCTTTGGGAACCCACTAAAACAACAGAGAAATGAGTGACGAAAAACAAGTGACAGTAACCATTAACAGACAGCCATCATTCACTGAAATATGGCATGAAGGATCTGTTGACTTTAATGGCAGAACTTTTATGTTCTGGCTTATTAATCCAAGAGGACTTGATGACCAAGGACGTGAGTATGAAATGGAAGTTAGATGGTGGTTCAAACAGGTACCAATGGAGGTAAGAAAATTAAGTGAACAAATTATTAATGATTTTAAAGACGCAAAAGATGATAGTTCAAACAGTACACGAGATTCTAAATCCATTTGATGTAGAAGTTAAACAATTAGGGTATGCTGTGGCATTATTTATGATTGTAGGCAGTATTCACTCTAATCCTCAGTTTATTGTAAGATTTTATAACACAGGACAACTTAGAACTGTTGATCAAAATGACCTTTCTGTATATGGTAATCCCACTGCAGGAGAAGATTTGATTCCAGATCCTGATGTTGTAAGTAAGCTACCAGCAAACGCAAGAAGAAACACAGATTTTTTAAATAAACAAAAAGAAAAATGATACAAGGAACAGTGAAAACAGAAGCTCAATATAGAGCAATCTATCTAGACAGTAGTTCTAGTTTGAAGGAATTCTCCACAGATAGGAGAAAGTACCATAAGAAATATATCCTTAACGAAGTAGTTGAAGATGAAGACAGTAAAGCTGCTACAATGGGTAGAATGGTGGAAACATTATTGATGGAACCACATTTATTTGATGAAAGATTTTATCTATCTACATGCATGAGTACACCAACTGGTCTTATGTTTGAATTTGTAGAAGCGTTGTATAAACACACTGTTGCAGCTACAGCTGATGATGGTACAATCACTAGAAACTTTGAAGACATTTGCAAGGATGCTTATACAGATTCAGGGTTCAAGATTAAACTTGATGCTGTATTGACTAAGTTTATAGGATCTGATGCTGAAGTATATTACAAAGAGATTAGAGAAGTTAGACCTAAACATCTTACAGTGGTAGCTGCACAAGAGATTGCAAACGCTGAAAAGATAGTGGTAGAACTAAAGACTAATCCTACCACAGCAGAGATTGTAAACTTAGTAAATGATGTACAGTATTCTGTACACAATCAGTTACAAGTAGAAGGTTATGATGTACTTGACCATAAGTTTAAGAGTATGATGGATAAGGTGATTGTAGATCATAAAGCAAAGACTGTTCAAGTGTATGACCTTAAATGTACTTGGTCTGTAGAAAACTTTTATAGTGAGTATTATTTATATAGAAGAGCTTATATCCAAGGTTATTTATATCATCAAGGTGCAGGATTCTGGGCAAGTGAAATGGGTTATGGAGACTATACTATTTTATTTCCTAAATTCATTGTATGTGATAGCACAAACTATATGAATCCTTTGGTTTATGCAATGGGTCAAGATAGTATAAACAATGCTTTTGATGGTTTTGAATACAAAGGAAGAGAATATCCAGGTGTTGCACAACTTATTGAAGACCTTAAGTGGGCTTTAGATAATGATGTGTGGAACATTTCAAGAGAGAATCATATTAATAATGGGGTAGTAAAACTAGGATAAAACACGTATGGAGAGAAAGCACACAATCACTAGCATATTCATTGTCCCAACTCTTAGCATTGGCAAAGAGAAACTATTGGACAATGGATTTGTAAATGGATATATAAAAGATGTAAAGAGAGATATACAGTATGAAAATGCTGTGTATCTTTTATTTAAGCCAGAAAACTTGGATAAGTTTAGAAACTTTTTAGATAATGAGTATGAACGTACCAAGTCAATCATAGATGACTATGATTATGAAGATGGCTATGTAGTGGTTGTCTACGAAATTAATCCTAGACTTAAAGGAGATGTAGAATTAGTAAAACAAGGTAAATATTCTCAAACTTCACCTGCTTTCCAAGGAAGTTTCCCTAAAGTTGTACAAATTAAGAAAAATGGACTGCGTAGAGATGAGATATCTCTGCAGTACAGAGTCTTTAATAAGACAGAAGACCTTGTAAAATTTTGGGAAGATAAACTAGGTATAGAACTTCCAAGCGATGTGGAAGTTTGGCATGGTTTCTTTGAAGAAAACGAAGTATTAGACCTTGATAAAATTAAAGAACATGTATAACAGTGATATACTAGACCATCTAATCAGTAAATATGGTATAGATGATGTAATTAAATTCTGTGATATGGAGAGTGAAAAGAATTCTCTCTTAGCACAGTCAGTTGACGAAGACAAGCAGCACCATCCAGAACCTAACGAATGGAAGTTTGAGAGGGATTGGTGGGCTGATAGTGGTAAACAATTAAAAAGTAGAATATGAAAGCAGTAGAATTATTAGAGACCTATCCTAGAGCAGCTGAAGTTATCAACGAATTCTATCATACAAAAATGATAGAATCAATGGATACATCAGATGTATCACAGGAGTATAAAGATCTATTAAAAGAACAAGAGTTTGATAATGAATATGTTGCAACATTTGTAGATGCAAATCCTAGAATGTTATTTGATGTATTTGATTCAAATAGTGTCTATATAGAAATACTAGTAGATCTTACTAAAGATGATGCATTATTTTCATATATTATAGATGGGGATGTTATGGGTAATGTAGAAGCAGTTCTATATAACAGTAGAATAGAAGCTGAGAAAGTAGCAATTGAGAAAGCATTTCAACTTTTAAATGATAAGTTATGAGTGATCAAATAGTATTGGAGGTTATAGAGAAGTATGCTCAACGTAGTGAAATAGGGATTGCCAAGTATGGCACCACTCTAGAGACTAACAATAAGGATAATTATCTTAAGCACTTACAGGAAGAATTGATGGATGCTACACTCTATTTACAGAAGTTAATGACTTTAGACAAGGAAATAACTAAATTAGTTAGAGACCATTCAAATGATACTGAATTAGGAATGAAAATAAGAAATTTAGTTAGATAGAATTTTTAAATTCTCTTGGATTTCTGGAAGGGCTGCAGTAGATTTGCAGCCCTTCATTTTTTAACTAAAAAACACAAATTAACATGGATTTAGGATTAGAAGCCTTGAGCAAGATTACCATTTTTAGCAAGTACGCAAAGTACATCCCTGAGCTAAAACGAAGAGAAACATGGGACGAGATAGTAGACAGATATGAGAACATGATGATCAAGAAGTATCCTAATCTAGAGAAAGAAATCAAAGACAGTGCCACATTTATCAGAAAGAAGAAAGTCTTACCTTCTATGAGAGCTCTACAGTTTGCAGGACCTGCAGCTGAAGTTAACAACTCACGTATTTACAACTGTTGTTTCCTACCAATTGATAGCATTCATAGCTTTAGTGAGACTATGTTTCTATTATTAGGGGGCACAGGAGTAGGCTATTCTGTACAGAAACACCACGTAGACCAACTACCTACAATTATTAAGCATGAGCGTTTCAAACACAGAAACTGGCTTATTGAAGATTCTATTATGGGATGGGCTGATGCTGTGAAGGTGTTAATGAAGTTTTACTTTGAGGGAGGTCTTAAGCCTAAGTTTGACTTTAGAGCTATTAGACACAAAGGAGCTAGATTAGTGACTGCAGGAGGTAAAGCACCTGGTCCAGAACCATTAAAGATCTGTTTAGCACACATTGATGCTATTATGGAGCGTAAAGAACATGGATCAAAGCTTACACCACTAGAGTCTCATGATATCCTATGTTTCATTGCTAACTCTGTATTAGCTGGTGGTATTAGAAGATCAGCAATGATTGCTCTATTCAGCCATGACGATGAGGAGATGATTACATGTAAGTATGGTAATTGGTGGGAACTGAACGAACAACGTGGTAGAGCCAATAACTCTGCAGTTCTTAAGAGAGGTGAGACATCACAAGAAGAGTTTGTAAGTTTATGGAAGCGTATTGAAGCATCAGGAAGTGGTGAACCAGGTATCTATTGGTCTAATGACCTAGATTGGGGAACTAATCCTTGTTGTGAGATTGGATTACGTCCATATCAGTTCTGTAACTTATGTGAGGTGAATGTATCTGATATCACATGTCAAGAAGATCTTAATGATAGAGTGACAGCAGCTGCATTCTTTGGTACATTACAGGCAGGCTTTACAGACTTTCATTACCTACGTGACGTATGGAAGATGACAACCTTTAGAGATGCTCTATTAGGCATTGGTATGACTGGTATTGCTTCTGGTGAAGTATTGAAATACAATCTAGAAGTGGCAGCAGCTGTGGCTAAGAAGACAAACCAATTAATCACAGAGATTATTGGCACCAACGAAGCAGCTCGTATTACATGTATCAAGCCTTCAGGAACAACTAGTCTTGTATTAGGTACAGCAAGTGGTATCCATGCTTGGCATGCTCCTTATTACTTACGTACAATGAGATTTAATAAGAATGAAGACCTTGCACAATACTTGATGATCAATCATCCAGAGTTGTGTGAAGATGATGTATTACGTCCTACAGATACTTTGTGTGTACGTATCCCTGTTAAAGCCCCAGAAGACTCTATTCTACGTACAGAGACAGCAATTGATACGCTAGAGCGTGTTAAGAGATTCTCTACAGAATGGGTTAAATCAGGACATATTGATGGTGCTAATACACACAACGTCTCAGCAACAATATCTGTCAAAGAAGGAGAATGGGAAACTGTAGGAGATTGGATGTGGACTGAACAGGAACATTATAATGGTCTTTCTGTTTTACCAGCATTTGACCATACTTATAAGCAAGCTCCTTTTGAAGACATTACAGAAGATGAATACAACGCACGCATTAACACATTGAAAGCCATAGACTTAAACAAGGTGATGGAGATTGATGACAATGTTGAGTTTAGTCAAGTGGCAGCTTGTGCTGGTGGTGCTTGTGAAATACAATAATTGCAATCTTAGGAATGGCTACCTATCAGCAATGATTGTACGTGGTTAAAGCCTAATAATAAATCCAACCTAAAATTGCATAATTAATCTATAATGGAAAAAAAAGACTTTATAAAAGACATTGATTACTATCTGGAAGATGGTTTTGTAATCTTTACAGAAAGCTATCTCAAGGAAAAAGGAGAGTGCTGTGGTAACAACTGCAGACACTGTCCATATGAAAAACCTGCTATTAAAGGTAACCAAATGATAGCAGATGATAATAAAGGATAAAATATTTTGCGTGTGTATGCATTTATATGCGTATGTTTGCATTTCTGTTTTTCGTTAATTGTGTCAGCCCCTGGGATTTCTATCTTGGGGGCTTTATTTTTTAACGAAAAAGTATGGAAATATCAGAGAAAAATAGTAAATTTGTATACAAAATTAACAATTATGGCGAAAGCAGTAAAACAACCAACAGACAGTGGTGTCTCTAAACTCCAAGACGCTTTGGATAAATTAAACAAAGCATATGGTGTAGGAACAGTTCTTGCACTAGATTCCAAAACAGATGGTCACTATGACATTATTAGTACAGGTTCAATTGGATTTGATTGGATCACATTAGGTACTGGTGGATTTGTTAAAGGAAAATTATATGAACTTATGGGATGGGAAGGTTCAGGCAAGTCTACTATATGTGGTCATGCTGTTGCTGAATGTCAGAAGGCAGGAGGTAAGGTAGTTTATATTGATGGCGAACATGCTGTAGATAAAAATTACTTTGAAGCAATTGGTGTAAACACTGCAGACATGTTAATCTCTCAACCAAGTTGTGGTGAAGAAGGATTTAACATTGCATTAGAAATGATTAAGACTGATGAAGTTGATCTTGTAATCATTGACTCAGACTCATCTTTGATTCCTAAGAAGGTATTAGATGGTGAAGTGGGTGATTCATCAATTGGTTTGAAAGCTAGACTAAATAGCAGTGTATATTCAAAACTAAAATCTGCAATATCCATACACAATACATGTGTTATTGTCATCTCTCAATATCGTGAGAAGATTGGTGTGATGTTTGGTAATCCAACTACAACACAAGGTGGACATGCATTAAAGTTTGCATCTGATGCTCGTATAGAAGTCAGTAAGTCAGCTGCTAAAGATGGTGATGTAACTTATGGTAATATCACTAAAGTGAAATGTGCTAAGAATAGAATGAGTCCTCCATTTAGAATGACTACATTTGAGATTGTATATGGTGTAGGTATTGACAAGGTGAAAGAAATCATGGACCTTCTTAATGAATATGAACTTGGTAGAAAGTATGGCCAGACAATGACATTCAATGATGTTAAATACAATCTTGAAGAGTTTAAGACAATGTTATTAGATAATGAAGAGTTCTATAATGAAATTAAAACTAGTATTGTTAACAAAATTAAAAACGTTAAAATAGAAGAGTATGAACCAGCCATTGAAAATTAAATTACAAAAGATAACAGAGGATGCAAACATGCCATTTAAGGCATCCTCTGATGCTGCTTGCTATGATGTATACGCACATAGTATCACAAGTAAAGAAGAAGGTAAAGTAGCTGTAGGATTAGGATTTAAAACTGAAATCCCTAAGGGATATAAAGGCATCCTAGTTCCACGTAGTAACTTAACTAAACACTTCTGGATGATGAACAACTCCTTTGGTATAATTGATGCTGATTATAGAGGAGAGTGGATGGCAATCTTTACACAAATTCCTGTTCCTTTAGGATCTCATGAAGGATTTACATCATTTCCTTACAATGTAGGTGATAGAGTGGGTCAAATATTCTTTGAACCAGTTATACCTATATCTTTTGAAGTGGTACCTGAGCTAGAGCAATCTGAAAGAGGTGAAGGAGGATTTGGTTCAACTGGTCTTAAGTAATGGGAACATGTAAAACCTGTGGTAAGAAATGTGATAAGGAGTATTGCTTTCAGCACAAGCCTAGAAAACAACTTATGTCAAATGGTAAACCTATGAGAAAGGTAAGACTAGGTATTCTTTCTGAGGAATTAATAGACGAATGTAAAAAAGAACTAGCTGAAATGCACCTCTTTTTTCTAGAAATATGGAAGAAAAAACCCCATAAGTCTGAGATTAGTGGAACTTATCTAGGATCTGAAGCACTGTCAACATTTTTTCATCACATACTACCAAAAAGTAAATATCCTGAAGCTAGTTTAGATGAAGAAAATATTATACTTTTGACATGGGAAGAACATGACCAGGTAGAGATGGACCCAACTAGGTATGAAGAAGTAAACAAAAGACGTGAACTATTAAAACAAAAATATGAAATTATTTAATTGGGCAATTGGTATAACAATATTAGGAATAACAATATTTGGTATACTTAAAGTTGCAGACATTATACCAAGTGAATTAACCACTAAATATGAATTAATCACCCTTAGTGGAGATACATTTGATATGGATGTCAAAGTTTTGATTACAGATGATACAGCATTTGCTGCTAAGTATGTAAGAGAGAACTTAGATAGTGCAGTGACAGGAGCAGACTTTGATTGTAGAGGAATTACATTTCCTATCAGAGATGGTAAATCTCCAATTATATGGTTACCTTATAAAAGTCCTGTAGCCATCATCAATCATGAATTATTTCATGCTACAGTGGAAGTTATGACTTGGGCATCAGTACCATTTAATGTAGCAACAGAAGAAGTGTATGCATATGAATTACAACACCTATCACAGCAATTAGATAACCAAATAAATATAATCAAATGATTGCAACAGCATGGGACAATGTTCCAGAACAAAAACAAGAAGCAGATTTACCTTTACAACACAAGCTTCACATTGAAAGAATTGAATTATCAAACAAGATTGAGAAGTTAAAAGCTTTCATAACACTAAATCCTGATTTTAAAGAAGTAAGCTATAGACATGGACGTTTGCTAGAAGAACAATTAGCAGCTATGCAAATGTATGAAGGTATTTTAGTTCAAAGAATGATATTATTAAATAACCCAAATGAAGATTAACATGAATTTATTCTTTTACACAAGAGAAGTAGATGGAAAGATCTACACAGACAGTTTTAACATTAACAAGGTAGTTAGGTCTATGCAAGTAGATGAAAACAAAGTAATCCTTGTATTAGATGACATACATGAGCGTTCTGAACAAGTACCTGATGTTAAAAATGGTAAAGTGGTTGGTTCCAAAAGAGAACGTAACACTTTCCAAACAGAAATCACATTAAGTGGTAACGACATTGAAAGATTCCATAACCTAGCAAATAAATAACATGAAACTATTAGGAAATCGCATCTATTTAGAGATGCCAAAGCAAGATGAAGACAGTAAGTTAATTGTAGATGACAACACTAAAGAAGCATTACAAAGAGAAATGCTTAAGAAGTTCTCTAAGTTAACAGTACACACAGTGGGTGATACTATATCAAATATAAAAACAGGAGATGTAGTGTTGGTAGATCCAGGTGTATTAGCAAAAGCTCCATTAGTAGACTTATCAGAAAATGAGCAAGTATTACTAGTATCTCCATTTGATGTTATAATGATTTGGTAATATGAACTATCCATTTATATCATGTAAGTGTATAACATATGGAAGAGTAGCCACGCTTGAGGAGAGCGTTGAGTCTTTCCTCAAGCAGGACTACCCTGCAGATAAGTGTGAACTCATCATAGTTAATGATTATCCCTTACAAACTCTTATATTTGATCATCCTCAAGTTAAGGTAGTTAACCTAGTTAAGACCTTTGAGACCATAGGAGAGAAAGAAAACTTTGCTACAGAACTGTGTCAAGGAGATATTATATGTCAATGGGACGATGATGATATAGCTCTACCAAACCATCTAAATAATGTAGCTAAATACATGACAGAAGAAGTTAACATACTTCATTGGCAGATAGGTGTATTGTGTCATATTACAGGTATTGAGCAAGTTGGTTGGATAGGTAATTCTGGTCTTGTGTTTAGAAAAGCAGCTTGGAAAGCAATAGGGGGACATCCTCTTGAAAATGCTGGATATGATATGACTTTCATTGAAAGACTACATAAACATGGAGGTAGACTATTTGCTAGTCCACCTAAAGAAGAAGCCAGCTGGTTCTATATGTGGGGAGGAAGAGGATACCACATGAGTGGGGAAGGTACAGATCATCCTAAAAAACTCAACGCTATACAAAGACACAGTGCTCACATTGAATCTGAAAGACGTTTAGGAAAAGTTCCTACAGGAGATGTTCAATTAAATCCCCATTGGGATAAAGATTATTCAGAATTATTAAAAGACTATTTAAAATGGCACATCCAGAACAAAGAACCTTCATGACTTACGTAAAGGAAAAGTTTCCTGAGAAGTTTGTCAATTGTAGAGTGTTAGATGTTGGTTCATTAGATATTAATGGAAACAATAGATATCTATTTACAAATTATAAGTACATTGGTGTAGATATTGGAGCAGGTAATAATGTAGATGTTGTATGTAGAGGACATGAGTTTAAAGACTCTGAAGGATTTGATATTGTTATATCAGCTGAATGCTTTGAGCATGATGAGTTCTGGAAGGATACAATTAAAAACTGTATTGCTTTAACTAAACCAGGAGGAGTGTTCTTATTTAGCTGTGCTACAACAGGGAGACCTGAGCATGGTACCAAGAGAAGTAATCCTCAAGACTCTCCATTTACATCCTTAATAGAAAATGATTACTATATGAATCTTACAGAACAAGATGTTCGTGAAGAGATAGATATGGAAAATCATTTCTCACAACATGAGTTTGTTGCTAGAGAAACATGGCCTCAAGATTTATATTTCTGGGGAATCAAGAAATAAAAAAAGCCTCCATTTCTGGGGGCTTTTCTTTTCTCCCATTGGGAGCAGACCTATAATACTGAGACTATAGGGGAGGAATGACTCTTCTTTAAGATCACAGCTCTAGAAACTGGAGGATCAACCTGAGCGTGCAGTTCTTATGGGATGCAGGAGAAGACAATTATTTTGATAACCTCTTTTGTTTAAGAGGCCACATTTTACTTTTCAATCTAAGCTTTGTATCAGCTTCCTTCATATAATTACCATTAATTGGTTTAGGAGGAGCTACCTTTGGAGCTGGTCTTGGTGTACCAGAACCTTTAGCTTTCCCTGCAGTCATTGGTTTTACTGACTTTGCTGCTTTGGTAGTTACTTTAGATGCCATGATTATTTTTTTACTGAGTCAATAGCTACAGTGTCAACTTTAGCTGTAGAATCTGTTTTAACTTCTGTTGAAGCGTTACCACCACAAGCTGCTAATGCAGCAATAAATACAATTGCAATTACTTTTTTCATATATATTTGTTTATTATTAACAACCATTTTTACATTTGCCACCTTTTTTCATTATGGATGTACCATACTTAGCTTTAGTTAAACCTACAGCTTTTGTAGCTTTACCTGTGTAGTTTTTACCAATTTGTCTTGTATAAGAACCTAATTGCATAGATACAGTACCACCAGATTTCATTTTCTTCTTAGCACCTGCAATTCTATCTGCTGCTGTAGGTTTTGGGTTTTTGTCAATACCAGCTTTTACTGATAACATACCAAAAGATGTACCATTCTTAGCTTTTTTAATCATCTTACCACCATTTTTGTTTTCATACAAGTTCATATTTCTAGGAACACCAACACGTTTTTCAACAGTTTTTTCAAGAGAATCAGCTTTTCTTCTATTAGAGGCCTTTTCATCTAACATTCCTCGTAATCCTTTTGGACCTACTTTAGGATTTGCTGAACGTAAAGAATCTGCAGTTTTAAAAGTTTTTTTAGTATAAGCTGCGTCATCGTCTCCTCTTTTATTAAATGCATCATATT
>Ga0208811_1000084_pt1 | contig 26964 bp, 2 predicted proteins | sample Colrivmet1561A02_FD_187681 | JGI IMG/M metagenome (GOLD analysis project Ga0208811, IMG submission 187681) | Estuarine microbial communities from the Columbia River estuary - metaG 1561A-02 (SPAdes) (version 2) | ecosystem: Environmental > Aquatic > Marine > Intertidal zone > Estuary | place... | reverse complement strand
CTGAGACCTGAAAATATGCCCCCAGCCAATCATCCGGTCTCCCTTTGCTCGTCAGTCTCCCCAAACCTCTAATCTCCAATCGCTTCCACCTGCCTTGGGTAGGGTCAGCACTGCGTGCTGACCTAGCTGTATCGAGGGTAGGGACGTGATCACCATCGCGTCCTCCCTTGGCGCCACTGCCCCGGAGGACAGCACGTGGTGCTGTCCCTACCTGGCCACGCGGCTGACCAGGGGTGGTCAGCCCTACCTCGAGACAGAAACTCAAAGGGAGACCGGATGATTGGCTGGGGATCTATGTCCGCAGCATCCTATCCGGTTTCCGGTCACCCTTTGCTCGTTTGTCTTCCCAACCGCCAACACCTGCCGAGGGTAGGGTCGGGACCGCGTCACGACATAGCTGGGATGGGATAGGGCAGGGGGCTGGCGTCCCTACCCCTGCCCCTACCCCTCAAAGATTTTTGCTCAGTTTCGGTCTAATTGATTAAAAGGGATGTGAATAACTTTTAAACGACATAAAATGCCTATAAAATCATTTAAACAGTCATTTAATTGGATTAATGAGCGAAATTTACTTATTTTTGACAAATAAATACTAACCCTGATCGGAGAGCAGGATTTTCACCTATTCGAGCCGAAAAAGGGACAAATTCGATTGTGCCGATAGGGGCTTCACCCCAAGATTTCCTTATCCCCAATTGATGCCACCCCCCGGTGGCCTCCCCACAATTCTATTCTAATGAAAAGTTCGAAGTCTCGTCCCCTCTTTTCGCGCGCCTCGCTCATGGTCGCTGCGACCCTTCTCGCCGTGGGCACGCCCAAGGTCGCGCGAGCCGCGAACTTGTTCTGGGACACCACCAGTGGCGTCGCTGGTCTCGGCGGCACCGGCGCCTGGGATACGACCACGGCCAATTGGTTCAACGCGGGCGGCGCGACCACCACGCTCGGTGATCAACCGACCATTGCCAGCTCGTTCACGCTCAATGACGTGGCGTATTTCGCCGGCGCCGTCGGCGGCAGCAATGTCGTCACGTTGGGTGAAGCCATTACGATCGGCGGACTGAATTTTTCTGGTTGGAATTCGTATGAAATCGCCGGCGCATCGGCGCTGACTTTGGCCGCTCCTACCGGGGCTCCCGTGCAGCCGGTCGTGAGTGTGGCCCTGGGGTCTCGGGTCACCGCCACCGCCAAGATTTCGGGCAACCAAGGCTTGCTCAAGACTGGCAACGGTACGCTCGTCCTCGCCAATGCTGGCAATGATTTCACCGGCGATCTGCTGATCCGCGGCGGCGCCGTGGTCGTGACTTCGTCCGCCCAGCTCGGCTCGGGCACGGGACCGGTGATGATCCAAGGCATGAGCAATACCGGCAACCCGGGCTTCAGCGGCGGCTCCCTTGTCATCCAAGGCGGCATCTCCGGCATCAACGTCACCCGCGAGATCTCCGCTTCCGGTCGCGGTCCCGGTGCGGCTAACGCTTCCGGCGCCATTCTCTCCGTCGGCAACAACAACTTCACCGGTGGCGTCACGATGGGCTCCGGCTCGGAAACGCGCTTCCACGCCACGCCCGGCATCACGACCATCTCGGGGGATCTTGCCCTCGGCTCCGGCAACGTTTCGTTGTTCTACGGCGACGGTAATTTCATCATCTCCGGTAAGATCGTCTCCTACGACGCGGGCCAGGATCGTCTTTACAAGGAAGGGTTGACCTACGCCACCTCGCTCTGGATTCAGGGCGACCAGAATCGTTTCAACGGTCAGGTGCGCGCTGGCTCCGGTTGGATCCGCGTGACCGATCCGACCAACCTCGGCCTCAACCGCACCTCTCAGAACGTCGACTTCGTCAACGGCGGTCTCGAAGTCCGCACGGCCCTGAACAACTGGAGCGACCGCAACTTCCACTTCCGCAATAACGCCAGCGGCAGCCTGTTCATCGACCACGGTCTCGGCGATGCTTCCGGACCCTCGGCTGCCGTCGGTCAGACCATCACTTTCGGCAACCTCTCCAAGGGCGGTGGCGACAATGTCACCAATTACAATTTCAGCGGTCGCAATGGCTACGGGGCCACGTTCACCGGCTACGGCAACTTCATCGGCACCACCCTTGGCGGTGCCGCCGGCAATTTCGGCGACTTCAACGTCAACACCAACCTCTCCGGCCTGCTCACCCTGAGCGGCGACCTCTGGCGCACGAACACCACCAACGCCCGCACGCTCACCTTCCAAGGTTCCGGTGATACCTTGCTGACCGGCAGTATCATCACTTCCGGTGGCGCGCATCGCTTCACCAAGTCCGGTCTGGGTCAGGCCACGCTGCAAGGCGTGCTCGGCGCCTACACCGGTCTGACGCAGATCAGCCAAGGCACCTTGGTGGTCGCTGGCCTCGGCTCGCTCGGTACCACTTCGGCCATCAACATCGGTAACGCCACGACGACTGCCGGCACGCTCACTTACACCGGCCCGGCCGCCACTCTGTCGACGCCGATCCTGCTCAACGGCACCACGGCTAACGCTTACCTCAATTCCAGCGGCACGGGTCCTCTCACCATCAACGGCGCCATCACGGCCCTCGCCGGAACCAAGACCTTCGTCCTTGGCGGCACCAACACCGGCGACAACACCATCAACAGCCAGCTCCCGGCCGCGACGACCAATCTGCAGAAGATCGGCGCCGGAACTTGGGTGATCAGTCCTGCCCCTGCGACCACTCCGGGTAACCTCCTCACCGGCACCACCACTGTCTCCGATGGCGTGCTCAAGCTGCTGGAAGTCAGCACCAACTTAGATATCCTCCCTGACTCCGCCGCCGTCATCTTTGACGCGGAGTCCTTCCGCTATTCGGCCGGCGGCACACTGGTCTACCAGGGGGCGCCGACTGTCGGCTCGCTCGAGACCGTGGGCACGCTCACCCCGACGGCTGGTTCCGCTCGGGTCCAGGTGCTCCCCGGCGTCGGTGGCACCGCTGCCCTGACCTTCGGTTCGTTGGGTACCCGCGGCGCTGGCGCCACCCTCGATCTTTCCGTCCCCGCCGGAGGTTCGGTCATCTTCTCGACCGCACCTGCCTCTAATAATGGTATCGTCGGCGGCTGGGCCACCTTCAACGGCGTCAACTGGGTCGTACCCGGACCCGCCCTGTCTGCCGCCACCGCGCTCTCTTCTTATACGCCGATGGCCGCTTCCGGCCTCTCGACGACCGCCAATTACCTTTCGACCGCCGATTTCGGTGTGACCGGGGCGGAAACCGTCAACTCCTTGAAGCTCGCGGGCGCCCAGACGCTCACTTTGGGCGGAATCCTGACCGTCAGTTCTGGCGGGGTGCTCTTCGATAATAGCACTGGTGCGGCCACCATCACGGGCGGCACCCTCGGTGCCTCGGCCTCCGAAGTCATCATCCACACCGGCGGTTCGACCGCGGCGAACGCGCTCACCGTGGCCTCGTTCATCTCGGGCGGAGCCGGTTCGGTCACCAAGTCCGGCAACGGCACGCTGATCGTCAGCGCCGCCAATACCTTCACCGGCAGCGTCAACGTCAATGCCGGCACCTTGCGTCTTTCCGGCGCCCTGGCCGCCATCGGCTCTGGTCAGACTAGCACCACGCTCCTGAATCTCCGTCAGGACGCGACCCTCGACCTCAACGCAGCCGGATCCTCCGTCTCGAATTGGACGGGCGCGGCCAACGCGGCCCGTATTTCGATCGGGGCTCTCGTCGGCTCGGGTTCCGTCGTCAATACCAACGCCTCGCCGGCCATCCTCAATCTCGGCAACGGCGGAGCGAACGGCACCTTCACCGGTTCGATCAACCAGGCCGCGGGCGCGATCACCCTCGTCAAGAACGGCGGCGGCACGCAGTCCATCGTCGGAGCGAATAACTTCACCGGCGCCACCGTCATCCGCGGAGGCACCCTCGCCGTCACCTCGCTCGCCAACATCGGCCAGGACTCCGGCCTCGGCGCGGGCGACGCCACCAGCGCCACCACCAACGCCGCGTCGCTCATCTTCGACGGCGGCATCCTGCTCTACACGGGATCCGGCAACAATTCGTACGACAACCGTGTCCAGAACATCTTCCAGACGACCCAGACTCCGTCCGTCTCGATCGACCGCCTCTTCACGCTGACCGCCTCCGGCGGCCAGATCCAGGTCAACGGAACCTACGGTAACAATGTCCTTGGTGGCCGAACCGAGAATAACGCCGCCCTCGTCTTCGCCAACACCGGAGCCATCCAGTATACTGGTGTGATCCCTGCAGCCAGCACGGTCACGCTGACCTTGGCCGGCAATTCCACCGGTGATAATCGTATCAATCTGCAGCTCATCGACCCGGTCGGAGCCAAGCTTTCCATTTCACGTTCGGGCTATACCGCCAACTGGACCCTCGGCAACGCGAACAACTCCTACTCCGGTGACACGATCGTCTCCGGCGGCGCCCTCGTCACCGGCCGCGACGGCGCGGGACTCTCGGCGAATTCCAACCTGTTCTTCCAAGACTGGGGTGGCGTCTATGAAACCAGCGGTACCTTCAACCGGCCGCTCGGCACCGGACCCGGTGCTTGGCGCGCGAAGCCGACTCACGGCCTCGCCGGCTTCTCGGCCGCTAACGACCGTCTTGTCGTCGATTGGACCGGCCTTGCCAATCCGATCTGGGGCAACGCCACCGCCACCGCAAACTTCCTCCGCGGCGGTTCGCTCAGCCTGAACTCGGGCACCTCGATCGCCGACCTCGAGATCCGGGGTGACTTCCAGATCGCCGTCACGACCGCCGCCACGGCATTGCCGCTGGCTCTCCGCGGCAACACCGACGTCCGCCTTACTTCCGGAACCACCGCCAACCTCGCCGTCGGTCAGCTGATCACCGGCACGGGTATTCCGGCCGGCACTTACATTTCTTCGATCGCGACCGACACCCAGTTCTACATCAGTCAGAACGCGACCGCTGGCAACGGCACCACCCCTTCGAACATCACCGACGGTGCGGTGACAGCCAGTGGCTGGCGTGACCTGATCGTCGCAGACAACGGCAATACCGGTCTCGATTTCGCGACCATCTCCGGCGTCATCGGCGGCGCCGGTTCGCTCGGTAAGCAGGGCGGGGGCACCCTTTTCCTGACCGGCCTGAGCACTTACACCGGTAAGACTGTCCTGCGTGATGGTAACCTCGTGGTCACCTCCATCGGCGCCGCCGGCGCCGCGGCGACCAACCTTGGATCCAACCTCTCCGGCAGCGTCCTCGAGATCGGTAATCCGTTCAACGGCCAGTCTCCTTCGCTCACCTACGTGGGCTCCGGCGAGACCGTCACCCGACAGATCGTCCTGACCGGCACCACGGGCTCCCGCCGCATCTACTCCAGCGGATCCGGCGCGCTCGTCCTGACCAACGTAGCCAATAATACGGCCGCTACTTCCAGTCCCAACGCCGCCGCCCAGGCCAAGACCCTTGAGCTTCGTGGTACGAATACCGACATGAATATCGTGTCCTCCCAGCTGACCAATGAAGTCGGCGGAGGCGCGGGAGCCCTCACCGTGGCCAAGTATGACGGTGGCGTCTGGGTGCTCAATCCGACCACGGCCAATACGTTCAGCGGCGGCCTGCTCGCCGGCGGCGGCATGCTCGGCCTCACCGCTAACGGCATCGGTTCCATCGGCACCATCCGCCTCGCCAATGGCGGCATCTTCGCCTACGGCGGTCCGCTCAACGTTTCGAAGGCTATCCAGCTCGATAACAACTCTACCGCGATCTTCGGCGGCCTGCACGCCATGACCTTCACGGGAAGCGTCACCAAGGCGGGCGGTGCCAATGACCAGACTTTCTCCAACAATATCGAGGGCGGACAACTCCTGACCATCAACGGGAACTTTGTAAACAGCGAGAATCCCACCAGCATTTCGACTCGTATTGTCTATATGCGTGGATTCGGTTCCACGGTCTGGAACGGCAGTATCGCGGATAATTCCAACGTATCCGGTGGCACGCGCGGAGCCCGGACAGAAATGCGTTTCGCGATCGCGCCCGAAGCCTATTTCGAGATGTCCGGTGCGGCGAACACTTACACCGGCGACACGATCCTCGAGCAGGGCACCCTGCGTCTCTCCAAGGCCACCGCCCTCGGCGCCAGCAAGCGCCTGCAGCTCAATGGCGGCCGCATCGAAGCCACGGTGGCCCAGACCTTTGCCGGCACGGATGCCGCCGGAGGCGTCATCTTCAACGGCAACCCCGTCACCTTCGGTGGCAGCCAGTCCTTCACGTTCAACGGCACGTCGGTCAACTGGGGCAGCAACCGCTGGATCTTCAACGAGCTCAGCGGCGGCGCCCAGCTCAACTTCGGCGCCTTCAATATCTCCAACGACGGTTCGGGTCGCATCTTCGTCACCGGCGGCGCCGGCACGACGAACTTCACCGGCGCCGTGGTCAACGGCAGCACCGCCACGACCGGACAGATCTACCACCGCGGCACGGGACAGCTCAATTTCACCGCGGCCAACACCATCACCACGCTTCTCATGGAGAGCGGTTCCGCCACTATTTCCGGCGCGGGCTCCTTCAACTCCCTTAACGTTGCTGCTGGCAACGGACTGATCCTGCGTGGTGCTCCGACGGTCACGCTGGATAACAACGGCACCTCCCTTGCCACCCGACTGGGCGACACCTCCGGCTTCACGATGGAGGGAGGTACCTTCAATTATATCGCCAACGCCGCCGGTACCAACGAGTCGACCGGCATCGCCCGTTTTTACGGTAACGCCAAGATCACCCAGACTGGCGGCGCTTCGACGCTGACCTTCACCCACACCACGGCTGGAATCCCCGCCCTCGACTTCGCGCTCTTCACGGATCCGCGCGGCGCCCTGGACGTCAGCGGTACCGCCGACCTGGGTAACACCCGCAAGCTCGTCTTCACCGCTCTTCCCTCGGGCTTCCAGCCCAAGTTCCTCGTCGGCGACGGCAAGTTCGGCGCCTACTCCGCCACGAACGGTGTCGTGGAATTCACCGGCTACTCCGCCGCGACTTCCCTTGGCGCCTCGGCCTTCGGCGACGTCCTCCGCGTTGACAATGCTTTCGGCGCGGATGACCTCACCGTCGACCGCACGCTCCGCGGCCTCGCCATCACCGACACCAGCATCCGGAACGTCGGCGCCACGCAGGCTGCCACGCTCACCGTTTCCTCGGGTGGCATCCTCGCCGCGGGTGGCGTCACGCACGTCCTGTCCGTTCCGCGTCTCAATTTCGTCGTCGTGACGCCGCCTTCGATGTCTACGGCAGCCACGGGCAACGTCATCACCGTCGGCGATACCTCCCGTCTCGCCGTCGGACAAGTCGTCTCGGGCGCCAATATCCCGGCCAACAGTTTCATCACGGAGATCATCAACGGCACCACCGTCCGCATCAATAACCCGACCACGGTCGCCGGCGCCGGCACCTCCCTCACCGCCTCGGCCCCCGCCTTCTTCAACGTCGCCACCGGCACCTCCTTGGACGTCCAGGGCGCCCTCGTGTCCAATTCTGCGATCATCAAGGCCGGCGCCGGTATCATGATCCTTTCTGCCAAGCAGTTCACCGCGGCCAATACCACCGTGCTCGAGGGTACGCTCCGTCTGGCGGCAGGCGACAGCACCTTGTTCGGCGGCGCCGGTACGATCCTCAACGTCGAGCGCAAGGGCACCTTGGACCTCGCTGGTAATTCCCTGTATGCGGCGAGCATGCGTTCGCTCGGCTCGCAGGCGGGCGCCGGCGGTACGATCAATAACTCGTCCGCCACGACCGCCACGTTCGCCTTCTCCTCTACCGGTGACTTGAGCTTCTACGGCTCGATCGCGGGCAACGTGAATGTCGCCCGTCTGGCGGGTTCCTCCGGCGTCTTCCTCAGCTCGGCCCAGACCTATACCGGAACCACTTTCTTCAGCGGTTTCCGGACCGTCATGCGCGATGAGGCGTCGATCCTCAACACCTCAGCCATCACGATCGCCTACGGTCGTCTGCAGATCGCTAACGGAGATAACTCCAACGTCCAGCTGCTTAATCGCATCAGTGATACCGCTCCTGTCACCCTGCTGGGCGGTTCGCTCTTGTTGCAGGGGCTCGTCAATACCTACTACTCCGAGCGCATCGGCGCTGTCACCCTCGCCGAGGGCGATAGCGACCTCCAGATCACCGGCAGCGGAAGCGCCTTCTGGCGCGCCGACCTGCTGGCGCCCTCCCTGGCCCGTAATCCAGGAACGACCGTCAACTTCCTCGGCTCCGGCCGCCTGGGACAGCCCGAGCTTGCGTCCCGCATTCTTTTTGACACCCCGATCGTCCCGGTCTCCCGTGGCCTCATCGGCGCGTGGGCCATCGCCAACAGCGAACACTACGCCGCGTACAATCCGGTGACTGGCGTCGGTATCATCGGCGACGGCGGTTTCGCCGGTTACGACGCCGATTTCGGCGCGGGTAAGTTCACCCAGCTCGTCGCTCAGCCCGACGTCTTGGCCTCCTACGGTTCCAACGCCGTCACGACCCTCGCCGCCGGACCGACCTCGGCCGGTATCCTGCGTTTCGCGGGCGACGCCCATCACCAGCTGGCTTTCGCCTCTTCGTCCGACGTCCTGACGCTCGGCCTCGGTGGCGTGCTCCGTAGCGCGAACAACCGTGCGGTCTCCGTCGGCACTACCGCCGTCCGCGGGGTCCTGACTTCTTCGCTGCCCGAGCTGATCGTCTATAGCAACAACACCGCCACGCAGAACTTCACGGGAGCCTCCGCTAACGCCATCGTCCTCGGTTCGACGACCATCACGCTCGACTCCGTCGCCGGCACCGCCGGCGTCTATCCGGGCATGACCGTGTCCGGCACAGGCATCGTGGGCGGGGCCTACGTCCGCTCCGTCGATCCGGTCACCAATACCGTGGTCATGAGCGTGCCCGCCACCGCGACGGCCGCCGCCGGCACCTATGCTTTCGGCGCTTCGAACATCGTCATCAATTCCGTCATCCGTGATGCCGCCCTCGGTTCGCCTCTCACCTATGTCAAGGCCGGCGCGGGTATCCAGGTCCTGACGGCCCAGAATACTTTCACCGGAGGCACCGTGGTCAATCAAGGAGACCTGCATGTCAATCCCACCGGAACGACCACCGTCGTCATCCCCGCCGGAGGCATCGTCGTCAACGGTGGTAACGGCGGCCAGGGTGTCACCTCGGTCTTCGTGAACGCCGCGGGGGCCGTCGACTCGACCAACTCGGTCACCCTTAACGGCACCGCACGCTTCAACTTCGCGCAGGACACCGTCAACACCCTCTCCTCTGTCGTGCTTAATGCTCGCGGCGGGGAGTTCGGCAACTTCCGCGGCCTGCTCAATGTCGGCGTCAACTCGATCCTGAACCTGACGGGCTCCACTCCTTTCACCGCCACTTCGAACAATCCTTACCTTGTCTCCGAAGTCTCCAACGGACGTATCATCCTCACCCCCGGTGCCAAGACCTTCGACATCGACGGCGTGAAGGCCCCGGGTTCGTCGTCGATCCTTACCGACGTCTTACCTTCGCTCCACATCTCGTCGATCCTCACGGGAACCTCCGTGTCCGTGACCAAGACCGGCAACGGTTTGCTGCAGCTCTCCGGAGCCAATGAGTTCACGGGCGGACTGACCGTCAGCGACGGCGGCATCATCGTGAGCGCCAGCAGCACTCCGACCCAGGGCGGCAACGGCCTGCTGGGCGGCCCGCTCGGCACCGGCACCGTCACCATGGCGTCGGGAACGCGCCTGCTCGCAGGCGCCGGAAACTTCCAGGTCGGCAACGCCATCACCTTCCAGGGAGTCCCGCGGTTCGCCGCTCTGGAGGCCGGCACTCCTCGTACCCTCACGCTCAATGGCACGATCACCGGACTGCCCAATGGCACGCCGGAGATCAACATCGCCAGTCCGTGGGTCACCGTCGCCCTGCGCGGCGTCATTCCGAACATCGCCAACATCTCGGCCTTCAACAAGACCGGCCTCGGCACCCTCGTCTTCAACGCCAAGGATTACGCCGGCGCCTTCAACGCCACTGCGCTTGGCAACTCGTCTTCCGTCTCCCTGCTGCACGACGGCAGCGGCAATTCCGCCCCCGAGGCGATCATCCTGCCCGGCGCCGTCGTCTTCGACGAAGGCATCGTGCCGAACATCGTCGTCGACCGCGCCGGCGGGACCTTGCCTTACGGTCAGGCCGCCAACAAGACCATTCAGGCGGCCTCGATCACGAACCTGAACCTGGGTCTCGTCGTTACCAACCTCAACAGCTACGGCCTCGTCGTCGCCGATGCTTTCTCGCCTGCCGCGGGCGTCACCTATCAGGTGGCCAACGCGACCCAGTCGATGTTCACGCCCGGCCTGCGCATCAACGGAAAGATCAGCGGATCCAACGGACTCACCAAGACCGGCAACGGCACCCTCGCGCTCGGCAACGCCGCGAATGACTTCACCGGCGACGTGGTCGTCAACCGCGGCGCGCTCGCCGTCTCGGATAACGGCCAGCTGGGAGCGGCCGCCAACAAGGTTGTCCTCAACCCGACGGGCGCTTCGCCCACCTTGCGCGTCACCGAAGACCTCACCTTCGCGGTCGGGGGTCGGCAGATCCGCTTCGGCAACGCGTCGTTCGCCAGCGTCATCGAGGTCAATCCTGGCAAGACCTTCACGCTCGATACCGCCTTCGACATCGGCGCCACCGCCAGCGCCGCGCTGGAGAAGCTCGATAACGGCGTGCTGGCCATGTCGGCCAATAATACCGGCTGGCTGGGTACGACCGCCATCAAGGGAGGCGTCATCCTCGTCACCCACGCCAACGCCCTCGGCGGCGTCGCCGGCAACACGATCTCGATGCCGGTCACCGCGAGCCTCAATCCCGGACAGACCGCGACCGGCGCGCTGCACCTCTCCGGCGGCATCATCCTCCCGAACAATATCTCCCTGGGCGGCAGCAGCACCGGCATCGGCATCAATTACGGCGGCGTCGTCCGTTCCGTCTCGGGTAATAACACGCTCTCCGGCACCATCGCCCACGTCAGCGGTTTCGGCACCATCTGGTCCGCCGCGCCCGGCGCGACGCTCAACTTCGCCGGCGTCGGCACTTGGACCAACTCCCCGAGCTTCGGCGGCGGCGGCACCATCAATTTCGACGCGGTGCCCAACCTCAACTCGCCCACCATCGGCATCATGGAGGGGACGACGGTCAACCTCAACGTCGACGGCTCCGCCGCCAGCAAGTTCAATCCCGACCAGGTCATCGTGCGTAACGGCTCCTTCGTGCTCCGTTCCGCCGGTCGGATCACCGATCGGGATACTTGGAACGAAGCCCATTCCGGCGGCGCCATCGTGCTCGATAACTCGGGCACTAATGTCGCCAATCGTCTCAATAATCGCCGATTGGCGCTGAACGGCGGCACGCTCCGCCTGATCGTCAACGCGACGGCCGCTTCCACCGAGATCTCGACCCGTGAGCTTGGGGGCAACTACGGGCTCAATGTCATCCAGGTCGACAACACCGTGGGCGGGCAGGCCAGCACCCTCCAGTGGTCGGCCTTCAACACCCTCAACGCCGGCAGCACCTATGACTTCCAGGGCGCCTTCGGCACGGCGACCAACATGATTCGTTTCGGTTCCGGTTCCGGCGCTTCCATCACCCACGCCGCCCCGACGTCCCGCACCTCCGCCACGGGCATCATCCCGCGCGCCACCGTCAACGGCAACGAATGGGCCACCTACGACAACAGCTCCGGCACCGCCGTGGGCCTCCGCGCTTTCACCGGTTATTCCTCTGCGGTCAATGTCCTTTCGGCCGCGGCGACCGCCGTCTTCAAGGCGACCGGAGCGAACTCGCTCTCCGGTAATCAGACGCTCCTGGCGCTCAATCTCAACACCGACGCAGGTATTCCTTCAGTTAGCGGTCTCGGCGGTCTGAACCCCAGCTCGCTCACGCTCACGACCGGCGCGGTCCTCGTCAACGGTTCCGGCTCGACCGCCACGCTGACCGTTCCGCTCGTCACGCTCGGGGCCGAAGGTCTCTTCCACGTCGCCGACGGTAAGACCCTCTCGGTCACCTCGGGTATCACCGGCGGCGCCGGCCTCACCAAGAACTTGGGCGGCAATCTCCATTTCGACGGACTCCAGTTCTACACCGGCACCACCTCGGTCAACGACGGCACGCTCCGTCTGGCTAACCGTAGCTCCGGCACCCTGCTCCCGAATAATAACCTTCAGATCAACGGTGACGGCGTGCTCGACCTGAACGGCGGTGCGCAGTATGTCGCGGCCCTCTACACTTACAATGCGGGCGGCGCCGCCATCGTCCAGGGCGGTACCATCACGAATTCCGACAGCCAGCAGGCCGTATTGGTGGCCAATGCCAATAACAGCTACTCGGGAAGAATCACGGGTAACGTCCAGCTCGTCAAGGCGGGGGGCGGCGGCCTGACCCTCCATACCCTCAGCGATTACACCGCCCCGACCCTGGTCAGCGGCGGTACGCTGCAGGTCATGGATTACGGCCGCATCACCGCCACTTCGGCGATCGAGCTGAACCGTGCCCAGCTGACCATCAACAACAACAACCTCGCGCTGCCTGACCGCGTCAACGACGCGGCGCCCATCAGCCTGAAGGGATCGACCCTCAACTTCGCAGGCCAGTCCCTCAACGCGACGTCCGAGACCGTCGGCGCCGTGACCTTGGTGGATGGTTTCAATCAGATTTTCTCCGATGACTCCGGTGGCAGCACCTGGACCAACGCTTCCGCGTATCTCACGCTCGGGTCGTTGACCCGTTCGGCGGGCTCCACGGCGGTCGTCCGTTTCAATAATCTCGGCGAGCTGGGCACGGTCAATGTCCGCGTCGCCGGCATCAAGATCACCACCGCCCCGACCCTCACCAACGGCCTGCTCGGTCCGTGGGCCATCGTCGACCGCGTCTTCGCCAGCTTCGACCCTGTCTACGGCATCGGCGGCATCGACCGTCCGGGCTTCCCGGGCTTCGCGGGCTCCGGTCTCAACAGCCTCCCGGCCGAGACTGACAACGTCTACACCACCCAGACCGGTCTCGTGCCGATGCTGGCGAACACCGCCGTCGGCACGCTCTCGATCAATATCGGGGACGCGGACGCCAACTACAGCCTCCAGGGTAACACGCTGCGCCTTCGCAACGGCGGCCTGATGATGGCCCAGAACAACGGCAACCGTCTGCTGACCGTCGGAAATGGTAATCTGACCGCCGGCGTCGTCGGTTCCGCCGCCGACCTCTACGTCTGGCACGCGCCCTTCGGTGACGATGGCCGTCGCGGCCTCCTCTCCGCCAATGTCGTCGACAACGGCGCCTCCGGCCCTGTCCGGCTCATCGTCTCCGGCGCCGACGGCCGTCAGCCGCACTCGTCGTTGACCCTCGCCGGCACCAACGTCAACACCGGCGGCACGGTCATCAACGCCTCGACCATCTACCTCGACCCGGCCGGACGTCTCGGCACCGGGGGCATCGTCATCAACAACGGCACCTTGCGGCAGTCCTCCAACAACGCGCTCTTCCGCGTGATTGGCGCGACCACGACCGCGGGCAGCGCCACCATCTCCGCCTCCGCGCCCGTCATCGCCGGGCTCGCGGTCGGCATGCCGGTCTGGGGCGTCCCCGGAGCCGCGGGAAATCAGTATGTCACCGGCATCGACGTCGCTGGCAATACGTTCACCATCACCAGCGGCACGAACGTCACCGCCGGAACGAACTCTCTCTACGCCCTCACCAACGCCTATGCGGGCAATGGCGGCCTGATCCCTGAGCAGACCGTCCTCATGACGGGTAACGCCCAGGCGCACCTGACCGGCGCGAACCGTCTGTCCACGCTCACCTTCGACAACGGCGGTGGCGGCGGCATCGTCCTCAACGCCGGCGGCGTCCTCACCCTCACCGGCGGCATCGTGGCGACCTCCACCAACGCCACGGCCTCCGCGGTCATCGGCTCGCAGTCGGTCGGATCCAGCGGGAACGGCGTGCTCGACCTCAACGGCGCGGCGGCCTTCTCCATGGACGTCGGCGCCGTCTCGGTCGCCGGTCGCGACGTGGCGCCGCTCACCGCCACCCTCATCGTCAACAGCGTCATCCAGAACGGAGGCATCGCCAAGTCGGGCAGCGGCCTGTTGCAGCTCGGCGGCCAGAACGCCTTCACGGGCGGCGTCAACGCCACCGCGGGCGGCCTCGTCATCGGCGCCAGCACCGTGGCGATCTCAGGCGGTTTCACCGGTCCGTTCGGCACCGGCACCGTCAGCATGGCCAGCGGCACCCGCCTGCTCGCCGCTTCGGCGAATCTCAGCGTCCAGAATGCTTTCACCTTCGGCGAAAGCTCTCCCGGCGTCGGCTCGATCGTCTTCGGCGGCCTCAACAGCTTCAATCTCACCGGTTCGGCCACCATCCCGGCGACGCTGTGGAACGTCGAGGTCACCGCTCCGCAGACCACGGTCTCCATCACGGACGTCCTCGGCGACTCGGGTACCTCGGCGATCTTCAAGACCGGCCTCGGCACGCTCAACATCGGCGGTTTCGCCGGCGACATCTCGGCCACGGGCGGCCTCTCCATCTCCGCCGACGGCAACGGACGCGGCACGGTCGAGAACGTGGCCCAGGCGGCCAACCTCGTCGTCCTCGGCGACCTCTCCGTCACGGTCAATCGTTCCGGCTCGGCGCCGTTCGCGCGCAACAAGGTCATCCAGCGCGGCACCCTGACCTTGCCCACGGCCATCCTGAGCATCTCGAACCAGTCCGGCTTCGGCCTCGAGTTCACCGGCACGTCGACGATGACGGGCGTGACCGCGTCGCACTTCGCCGTCGGCGCGGCCTCCGCGTCGAACCTCAATTCCGGCCTGATCCTATCCGGTGCGCTGACCGATGGCGCCAACACCGTCGGCATCATCAAGTCCGGTCCGGGCACCCTCGAGCTCCGCGGAGTCAACGACTTCGGCGGGGCAGGGCAGACCATCGACATCCTCGGCGGCGTGCTCGCCGTCAGCTCCGACGCCGCGCTCGGCGACTCGGCCAACACCGTCACCCTTAACGCCGACGGCTCCGTGGGCGTCGGCTTCCGCGCCATCGAGACCTTCTCGACCGCGCGCACGTTCATCCTCGGCCAGACCAATAACTCCTTCGAGGTCACCGCCGGCAAGGTGCTGACCCTGACCGGCGCGTTCGACCAGGGCGGCACATTCAACCGTATCCTCAATAAGAACGACAACGGCGTCCTGAATCTCGCCGCCGCCAACGGCACCTGGGCCGGCACGCTCAACATCAACTCGGGTGCGGTGCGTCTTTCCAATTCCCTCGCCGCGGGTACCAGCGTGATCAATGTCGCGCCGAACTCCGCTGCCGTGGGCGCCGCCCTCCAGCTCGCGGGAGTCACCCTCGCCAATACGATCAACCTGCAGGGCACCGGCAACCAAGTCCAGGGCGGCCTCGATTTCGGCGGCCAGCTTTCCAGCTTCAGCGGCACCAACACCCTGAACGGCGCCGTGAACTTCGCCTTCGACGCCGTCCTCGGGGTCGCCGCGGGAAGCACGCTGAATCTCGCCGGTTCGACCCTGAACTCGGGTGGCGCTCTGACTAACGCCGTCTCCCAGCGTAGCCTCACCCTCAACGTGGCGGGTACCCTCAACGTCTCGAGCCCGATCACTGGCGCCCCGACTATCTATAACGTGATCAAGTATGGCGCGGGCTCGATGAACATCACCACGCCGCAGACCTTCACGGTCGATACGGGGGCTGGGCAGTGGTTCAATATCCGCGGAGGCGAAGTCGTCCTCTCCGGCGGCACCCTCGCGGCCACCACGGCCAACACCCCGACCGGAAGCACCGGTTCCGCGACCATCAGCCTGGCGGGTCTCGATACCGTCACCGGCCTCGGTCTCCGTCCGGGTATGTTCGTCGCCGGTACCGGCGTCCCGACCCGCGCGACCATCCTCTCCGTCGACCCCATCGCTAACACCTTCGTCGTCTCGTCTGTCCTGACCGCCCCGCCGACGACCGCCTTGAAGTTCCTCTCGGGAGGCACGCTCTCTGCGCCGACCTACCTCGACCGCGGCGCCCGCCTGGTCGTGGATAACCGCTCCGTGCCCATCTTGGGCGCAGATAACATCACCGCCAACGGTCGCCTCGGCACCAGTTCGGCCGACGCCCGCGACATGGTCTTCCGTGGGGGTGAACTCTATCTCCGCGGCAGCACGATCAACAACGACGGCATCACGGAATGGGTCAATCGCGGCCTCTTCCGCCGCGGCGCCTCCACGGTCACCCTGGAGATGAACCTCTCCAACCGACTGAATTTCGTCTTCGCGTCCGCGCCGGACAACGCGGTCTCGCCCGCCCAGAACGCGAATCCCGGACCCCAGGGCACCTCGGTGCTCTTCCGTGGCAACAACTTCGGCGTCTCGAATGACGTGGGCAATTCCAACGTCGTCTTCGCGGGCGGCGTCACCATCATCGGTCAGAACGGCGGCGTCGGCGGCAGCACCAAGGGCATCCTGCCGTGGGCCGTGGTCGGCCGCACCGACACGGTGCAACCCATCGGCACCGACCGGGAGGGCTATTCGTTCGCCACGGTCAGCAACGCGGGCGGCGGCGGCACTTCGCTCTCCGGCGACCGTATCATCCGTCCCCTCGGCACGACCGAGTATTCCAACGCGAACATCGCGACGGGCCTGGACAATAACAACCTGCTGTTCAACGCCAACGTCACCACGACCTTGGCCGGGGCTAATTTCTCGCCGAATTCCATCACGATCGAAGGCGGCGCGGACATCACCCTCGCCGACGGCGTCCGTCTGGCGCTGCAGTCGGGCGGCATCCTCGTGCGTAATACCAGCGTCTCCGTCATCGACGGCGGCGTGATCAACCAAGTCAACACCTCGGCCCCGCTGAACATCTGGACGATCGGCACGGCGCAGCTGACCATCAGCTCCGCGATGAACGGCGGCAACGGCGTGACGAACGGCGCCATCTCCGCCGTCAAGGCCGGCGCGGGCACGCTGGTCATCGCGCCTCCGACCTCCCAGGTCAACGGACTGGCCGGCCTCGGTACCAACTCCCTCAGCGGCCAGTTCGCCATCAACCAAGGCACCGTCCGCCTCGGCACCGGGGTCAAGAACGCGATCCAGGCCAATAACTTCCTCGCTATCTCAGACGGCGTGCTCGACCTCAACGGCAACACGCAGCAGGTCCTCGCGCTCTTCGCCGATCAGACCTGGGCCAACGCCAACGGCACGATCACCTCGAGCTCCGGCACGGGTTCCCTGATCATCAACCAGGACAACGCCGGACGCAATTGGGGTGGCTTCATCACGGGAGACGTACGCCTGACCAAGCAGGGTCAGAACACCTTCAACCTCTACTCGAACCATACTTATACCAACACCACGCTGGTGAACGGGGGCAACCTGCTGCTCCGCGACCAAGGCGCCTTCGCGGCTACCTCCGGGGTCACCCTCCAATACGGCAACCTGTATTTCGACAACGAAGCCGGCACCCAGGATCACGCCAATCGTCTCAACGACGCGGCCGCCATCACCATGCGCGGCGGTCTCCTCGAACTCCGCGGCCGTCCGCAGGCGGCCAGCACCGAGAGCGTGGGGGCGGTCTCCCTCCTCGACGGCTATAACCAGCTCAACGTCGTCAACGGCGGCACCAACGTCGCCTCGACGCAGCTCAACCTCGCCTCGCTGACCCGCTCGGCCAACGGCGGCACGTTGAACTTCTCCGGCGCGACCGGCCAGGCCGGCAGCAACGCCCGCATCACCATCGGTTCCATCAACGGCGTCTCCACGGCGACCGTGGACGCCGGCCTCACCAATGGCATCATCGGCGGATGGGCTGTCATCGGCACCAGCGACTTCGCCTCTTACATCCCCGGACTCGGCGTCGGCGCCCTCGGCGCCCTCGGCTTCCCGGCCTACTCGCCGGCCGTCATCGTGGCCAACTCCTCCCTGGCCACGGACAACATCAAGCTGAACACCACGGCTTCGACGATCTCCGCCAACGTCACCATCAACAGCCTCGCGACCTCGAACGTCGCGGTCGGCACCGTCGGCATCGCTAACGGCAGCACGCTCAATATCGGTTCCGGCGGCGTGCTCAGCTTCACCAATACCTCCTGGTCGATCGGCTCGGCGCCCAACGTCGGCTCGCTCACCTCCGGCTCGGGCGAACTCTTCCTCTACGCCCAAGGCAGCGGCGTGCTCACCGTCAATTCGACGATCACCGGCGCCATCGGGGTCGTGAAGTTCGGCGCCAACACCGTGGCGCTCTCGGGTAATAACACCTATACCGGCGGCACGACGTTCAGTCAGGGCACCCTGACCATCAACGCCGGCTCGCTCATCCCGGCCGCGACCGATCCGCTGAAGGGCCTGATCCTGAACAACACGGGACTCACGACCACCTTCGCCGCCGCCGTCGCCCCCGCCAACATCATCACCCTCAACGCGGGCGCTAATATCACCTACTTCGGCAACAACACCCAGGCCGGCCTGATCTTCAACAACCTCGGCGGCACGGGCAATCCGACCGTACGTACGTTCAATACGGCCGGTATCTCCAGCGCCACCGGCGTCCTGACGATCGGCTCCGCCGGCATCACGGTCACCTCCGCCAACGTCGGCACCATGGCCTTCATCGAAGGCCGCGTCGACTTCGGCGCGACCGCCAAGACGATCAACGTCGGCGCCTTCGAGATCAACGGCGCCACGGACGTGGCCCCGCTCCAGGCGGCCTTCCTCCTCCAGGGCATCGTCGGCTCCGCCGGCGGCATCAATAAGACCGGCAACGGCGTGCTGCAGCTCAATGCTCAGGCCAACTTCACCGGCGCCTTCAACGTGACCGCGGGTGGACTCAAGATCGGCGTGACCAATGCAGGCTCCCGCTTCTCGGCCCTCACCCTCGGCGCCGGCACCCGCCTCGACCTTAATAACCAGAACACGGCCTGGGGTTCCCTCGCCGGTTCGGGCGATGTCTTCAGCTCCGCCGGCACCCCGACCCTCACGTTCGGCTTCGATAATTCCAGCACGACCTTCTCGGGTCGCTTCGTCCGCTTCAACGACGCGGCCTACGCGCAGCTCCAGAAAGTCGGCTCCGGCCAACTGACGCTGAACACCGCCCAGGACGCCGAAGGCTCTTGGAGCACGTTCACCGTCAACGGTGGCGTCGTCCAGTATCAGGACGCCGGTCGGGCCTACGTGGTGACCGGTGCGGCTTCGCGCTCGACCTTCAACTTGAACACCGCCGGGGTGCTCTCGCTCGCCAACGGCGCGACCGCGGTCAACAACCGCCTCGGCCTCAATGTCGACGGTATCCTCGCCGTCCAGGGAGGACGTTTCTCCCTCTCCGGTAACGCGGGCTCGGCGGTCACCGAGACCATCGCGAACTTCAATGTCACCAACGGCGGGGGTCGCGTCGAGCTCTCCCCGGTCGCCGGCCAGAACCTGCGCCTCGCCATCACCAATCTCAGCGGCGGCAACAGCACGGGCACCCTCGTGATCGGCGGCCTCACCGGCAACCAGGACGGCGCGGGCGTGGCCAACGTGTCCATCACGAACGCGAATTACATCAACGACGCACAGCAGGGCAACCTGGGCGTGCTCGCCCGCAATGGCAGCACGAACATGAAGGTCCGCGGCGACATCCTCGCCGACGCTTCGGCCACCGGCCTCGGCACGGGCTTCCTCGTCCGCGACACTGTGGCGCTCTCCGCCACGATGACCAATAACAACGCCGTCATCTCGGTGCCGTCCACCGCCGGCATCCTCGTCGGCGCCTCGGTCAGCGCCGTGGCGGGCATCCCCGGCGGTGCCTTCGTCACCGCGGTCGACTCGGTCAATAACACCGTGACGATCAACAACGGCACCGGCGTCGCTCCGCAGACGGCCACCGTCTTCTTCGGTAACTACTTCCGCGCTCTTACCACTGGCGAGCTCAACACCACCCCGCGCGGCGCCCTGGGCGACGGCGTCGGCGGTTGGTCTCAGGGCCAGAACGCGGGCGTAAGCTCCGCGGTCACCCTCGGCACCGACACGATCGTCAATACGATGACGTTCTCGGGCACGTCTTCCCTCGGTTCCTCCCTGCCGGCCGCCTTCGGCCGCTTCGGCGCCGGCGGACGACTGCTCACCCAGGAATTCCGCGGGGCCACCGCCTTCCTCGTCCGCGACGGCGTGACCACCCTCAACGTGGGCTCGTTCAGCTCCGGCACCGGCACGACGCTCGTCGGCCACGTCCTCACTGGCGCGACCCTCAACGTCAACAGCCTCTTCGGCATCGGCCAGACCTCCGGCTTCGTCAAGGCCGGCGGCGGCACGTTGAATTTCAATGCGCCCACCTACTTCCAGGGCGGCAACTTCACCGTCAACGACGGCACGGTCAACCTGCTGTCCGGCCAGGCTGACACCATCGCCGTCCTCCCGACGATCAACGGCGGCACCGCGAGCAATCTCCGCCTCAACGGTCAGTTCGCGACGGTCGACCTGCGTAACAACGCCCAGACCTTCGCCGAAATCACCAGCGTCAACACGATCGCCGGCACCGCCGGCACGATCACCAACTCCGGCGCCGGCACGGTCAACCTCATCTCCAACGGTGGCGGTACATTCGCTGGTACCATCGCCGGCAAGCTGAACTTCGTCCGCATGGGTAACAGCACTACTATCCTGACGAATGCTTCGACCTACACGGGCGAGACGGTCGTCCGTGGCGGTAATCTGACCCTTGTCGACTCCGGCGCGCTCACGGCCACCTCCGCGGTCCGCCTCCTCTACGGCGCCCTCAACTGGGATAACTTCGGTCTGAATCCTTCGGCGGTCTCGCTCCCGACCCGCATTCCGGCCGCGGCGCCCATCACCCTCCAGGGTGGCAGCCTCGTCGTCATCGGCACCGGTTCCGTCGACACCGTCGCGACGTTCAACACGTTGAATGTCGTCGCCGGCGGCAACATCCTGCAGTCTCAGCCGATCATCTCTACGGGCGGTACTAACCGCATCAACGTGGGCAACCTCGTCCGTAACGCCGGTAACCGTGCTACGGTCCTCTTCCAAGGTTGGTCCAACCGTAATTCCGGCGGCAATAACACGTTGGGCAATATCGGCCTCACTGCTTCGAGCTTGGTCTATCTCACCAACTTGGATGGCACCACGATGAACGCCGCCCGCATGGTCAACGGCATCATCGGCGGCTGGGCCATCAACTCCGGCACGACCTTCGCCACCTATTCCGACACCTGGGGTGTGTCCGGCGTCGGCGAGACCAACGCTCCGGGCTTCACCGGCACCGATGTCTCGACCGGTAACGCCGCCACGGGCAATTACAGTAACGACGGCGCCGCCCGCACGATGCCAGCCGGCGCCCGTGCCGCCAGCACCTGGCGCCTCATCGGTGGCACCCATGACATCACCTTCGCCAACACCCAGCTCACGCTGGGCGCGGGTATGGTGACCAACGGCAACGTCGCCTACCGTCTCCTCGCCGCGAGCGCGGCCGACACCATCACCGGCGCGGCCGCCGCGCAGGGCGGTGACGGCAACCTCTACTTCTACATCAATCAGAACACGACGACGATCCAGCCCAAGATCACCGGTACCACCGGCGTGGTCTCGTACGGCGGCGCCACGTTCCGCCTCGAGCCTCGTTTCGCCTCCAATGATTACACCGGCGGCACGTTCGTGAACGCCGGCGCCTTCAGCCTGAACGCTTCGGCCGGCCTCATCGCCATCCCGTCGGGACAGCGTGCGTACTCCGCCGCCTCCATCGGCATCGCTGCGACCACCGTCCAGCTCACCACCGTCGCGGGCCTCTCCGTCGGTTCGACCATCGTCAATCCGAACTTCCCTGCCGGTACCACCGTCACGGCGATCGACGTCCCGAACAACACCATCACCGTCAGCGCGGCTTCGACCAACGTCGCCGCCGTCGCCACTCAGACCCTGGCTTCCAACGCCCTTAACCCGACGCTCTCCGGCGTCGTCGGCCTGACCCTCCACAACGCCTCGGTCAGCCTGGCGGGCAATGTGACGGGCCAGATCGACCCGGCCACGAACGTGGTCGTGAACGGCGGCGGTCGACTTGTCTTCAACTCCTTCGATAACATGGTGGCCGGCACGAACGTGTCGCAGTCCCTCCGCTCCTTCGTCTTCAACAACGAAGGCGGCACGGGCAACCCGGACATCGATATCGGCAATCCGAACGACTACACGCAGGGCGCCACGCCGAACTACTCGATCCTCGTCCTGACCGCGGACAACCCGGTCATCGCCACGAACAACCACCTGACGACCACCCCGACGATCTACGGTAGCGACGCGGGTCGTACCCGCCTCGAGTTCTCCGCCGCCAGCCCGATCATCACGGTCAACGCGGGTCTTTCCCCGGTCGGCATGCGCTTGGTCGCCGGCATCACGCAGAACGTCGGCATGACCGGGCCGATCGTCAAGAACGGCGCCGGCACCCTGGCGATGGGCTCCGCCGACAGCGTCTTCACCACGGGCTTCTCCCTGCTTGAGGGCGGCCTGATGATCGCCGCCAGCTCCGATGCCGCGGTCGTCACCCGCGGTCCGATCGGCACCGGCTCCCTGACCATCGCCGGCGGCACTAGCCTGCTGGCCGATAACGCGGGTACGGCTCGCACCCTCCATAATGCGGTCATCGTCAACGGTGACTTCACCATCGGTGGTCGTAATCAGGGCGCGGCCCTGACTCTGGCCGGCAACATCAACCTCGGCGCCACCGGCCGGACGATCAACTTCGCCAGCCCGGCCATCACCACCTCGTTCAACGGCACGCTGACCTCCACGGTGGCGGCCAATGGCACCGGCCTGACCAAGAGCGGCGACGGCATCCTGTCCTTCGGCGCGACTTCGCAGCTCAGCTTCGGCGGCGCCGGCCTGATCGTCGCCGGCGGCGTCGTCCGCTCCGGCCGCCCCGACCTCATCCCGGCCGACACGCTGCTCTCCGTCTACGCCGGCGCGGGTTACGACCTGAATGGCAATCCGCAGTCGCTCAACGCGATCACGGGCAACGGTTTCATCACGAATTCCAGCGCCACGGCGGCCACGTTCAGGATGAACAACGCCTCGAACCTCACGTTCGACGGCGTCTTCGCCGACAACAAGGCCGTCTCGCCGACCTCTACCAGTCAGCTGAACCTGGTCAAGCAGGGTGCCGGCGAGCTGACGCTCACCGGGCCGAGCAGCTACGTCGGCACGACGTCCGTCGACACCGGCAAGCTCATCGTCGCCGGCGCCGGTTCCCTCGGCTCCGGAGCGGTCACGCTCTCCGCTCCGCTGGACTACGTACGCACCGACACCTTCACGCTGGCTAACCAGTTCAGCGGCACGAGTACCCTCAGTTTCCTCGGCGCCAACGGCGTCGCCAAGCTCACCGGTGAATCGAACGCCACCGGCCTGGCCGTCGTGATCGGCACGAACAGCACCCTGCAGCTCGGCGACAATGGCACGACCGGCGCCTTGAACGGCGTCGCCACGCTCACCATGGGGACCGGCTCGGTGCTGCGCTTCAGTCGCACCGATACGGCCATGGCGCCCTTGACGGCTGCCATCACCAGTGCCGCTACTTCGCGTATCGAACAGAACGGTACCGGTAGGACCGAGATCTTCGGCGGATCGCTGTTCACGGGCGAAGTCGTCGTCAACGCGGGCGAACTCGTGGCGGCCAATGCCGCGGCCTTCGAGGCTGCCAGTTCGATCGCGATCAACGCCAACGGCACCTTCACGGCGGTTGATGGCGCCCTTGGTTACGGCACGGGCGGGGTCGCTCCGGATGTCACCATCAACGGCGGCCTGATGCGCCTGCTCGATACCGGCGCTGCAACCCTCAACGGCGTAGATAATCTCGTGCTCAACGGAGGAACCGTCTCCAGCGGAACGGGCGTGACGGGATCAAACTCCCTCTATGTCGTCGGTGCGATCACCGCGAACGACAACGCGGCCATCACGGCGCAGAACGTCGCCTTCGTCAACGCCGGCACTGCGTCCGTCGCGACCGACGTCACGGTCAGCGCGACCAAGACGCTGACCTTCAGCGGAACCATCGCGGATGACTCCACGAGCAGTTTTGCCAGCTCCTTCGACAAGAAGGGCACGGGTACGCTGATCTTGAGCGGCGACAACTCCGGCATGACGGGTAACAATACCGTCACCGCGGGTGTGCTCGATGTGCGTAACGCCAACGCCCTCGGTGCTGGCGTCACTACGATCGGCACGGGTGCGAACTTCGTTTCCGCCCAGCAGGTTGGCTTCACGACCGCGGTCGACGGCAACATCGAGGTCAGCACCGGCGGTTCCATCGGTGTCGCCGCTCCGGGAGCTGCCATCATCGGTAACCTCAAGGTAGCCAACCTGACCTTGCAGGGTGGCAGCAACATCGTCCTCAAGATCTGGGATGGCGCCCAGGCCGCGGGCACGGGTTACGATAAGCTCGACCTGGGTACGCTCGACCTCACGGGTGCTAGCTCGGCGAACCGCATCACGATCAAGCTCATCTCGATGAGCGCCGCGAACGCCTTCGGTAACTCGACGCTCGTGAAGCCGGTCGATCAGGCTGGCTTCCGCAGCTTCGACATCGGCACGTACGATAACACCCCCGGGGTCAACGTCAGCGACCTGTTCCGCTTCGATGCGTCTCAGTTCACCTACGCGAACGGTTCCGCTTCGGACGCCGGTCTGTGGATGGTCAACTTCAACGACGGTACGGGTGCGATCACGCTGACCGCGGTGCCTGAGCCTTCGACCTACGGTTTCGGTCTCGGCGCCCTGGCCCTCGCGGCTGCCGCCCTCCGCCGCCGCCGTCAGACGAAGAAGGCCTGAGAGCTCCGTTGAGACAAAAGGGAAGGGCGGCTCCGGCCGCCCTTTTTTGTGTTTAAATACAAAGGGACAGGGGCAGGGACACGGACAGGTTTCGAACCCTAGGGGCAGCCGCAGGAACATTGTCAGGATTGTTTCATCTGCTCCTGCGTCTGACTCTGTCGCTAAGTCTTTGAACCTGTCCCAGCCCCAGCCCCTGCCCCTTGAGCGTTTCTGCCATGGGTAGGGTCAGCACTGCGTGCTGACCTAGTTGTATCTAGGTAGGGTTGAGCGCCCTCGCTCAACCGCGGCTGACCAAGGGTGGTCAGCCCTACCGCGAGACAAAGCTCAAAGGGAGACCGGAGACCGGATGATTGGCTGGGTTTATTAATCATGGCCGCAGCATCCTATCCGGCTTCCGGTCTCCCTTTGCTCGACGGTGTTCCCAGCCGCCAACCGCTAACCGCTACCACCAATACCAATCTAAATACAGCTAGGTCGGCACGCAGTGCCGACCCTACCCGAGGTAAACTAGGGCAGCACGCGGTGCTGCCCCTACCTCAAGGCATGCACTCCCCCGATACTCCATACTCCATACTCGATACTCTCAGTCTTGTGTCCCCCCTCCGCCTCCCCTTACAACCTCCCCATGCGATTCACCCCCTCGCTCCTCCTGTCGTTCCTGCTGCTTGCGGTCGCCACGTGCGCGCACGCCGCCCGCGACCTGACCTTCTACCTGGTCTCCGACGTCCACGTCGGCATGGACTACCGGAAGACGACGCCGCCATTCGGCTCCGACGCCTTTAATTCCCACGTCGCGCAGACGCTCGAAGTCCTCGGCAAAGTCCCCGGTACGGAGTGGCCCGCAAGCGGCCCCGTCGCCGAGGCGATGAAAGGGAAGGGCCCGGTCCCGCGTCCCGCCGGCATGATCGTCGCCGGCGACCTCACTGAGGTCGGCAACGCGAAGCAGTGGCAGGACTTCGACCGTCTCCTTCCGTGGCAGGGTTCGACCCCGGGTAAGTATCCCACTTACGCCCTCGCCGGTAATCACGACGGCGGCAGCGCCGGCCCGGTGCGCCAAGGCCTGCGCGAGCGTAACCGCGGCATGCTCGCCGCGGGCCTCGTCTCGACCCTCTCCGACGACGCGCTCCACTCCGCTTGGAGCTGGCAGGGCGTGCACTTCATCAACGTCAACCTCTACCCCGGCGACGGCGTGAAGGCCGGCGCCAAGGAGACCTCGATGTGGAATCCGGAGAGCAGCCTCTCGTTCCTCAAGGCCCGCTTGGCCAAGATCGGCGCGACCGAGCCGGTCGTGATCGCGATGCACCTCGACTTCAGCGCCCGCAGCACCTGGTGGGATCAGCCCAAGCGCAAGGCCTTCTACGAGGCCATCAAGGGACACAACATCATCGCGCTCCTGCACGGCCACACCCACGACATCACCCGCCTGCGGTTCCCCGAGGACAAGGACTACGCCGACTTCGGCGGCACGGGCCCGCGCTTCGATTGCTTCTCCGCCGGCGCGTTCAAGCCCGACGCCAAGGACGGCCAGCCTTTCCCCGGTCCGCGTTATCCCTGCGAGTGCTATGTGTTCCGCATCGTCGACGACGTCCTCGTCGCCGCGCATTACACCGCCGAACCCGGCGGCTGGAATACCAGCAAGCACGCCCCGCAGCTGACGTTTGTGAAGTCGATTAAGTAAAGAGGGGTAGGGGTGGGGGTTGGGCGAGACATGCAGAGAGTATGGAGTATGGAGTATTGAGTATGGGGGAGTGCCTGTCTTTGGGTAGGGTTGAGCGCCCTCGCTCAACCTTGGCTTAAGGTAGGGACAGCACCACGTGCTGTCCTAGGTTGGTTGTCAGCCCAAGGGGAGGACGCGATGGTGATCACGTCCCTACCTCGAGACACGGCTGACCAAGGGTGGTCAGCCCTACCTAGATGCGGCTAGGGCAGCACGCGGTGCTGCCCCTACCTCAAGGCAGCGTGCTGAAATAACGAAAAACGACGAACCAAGAACTAAGAACGTCCCAGAGCCACAGCTAGGTCGGCACGCAGTGCCGACCCTACCCAATTCAGTTGTTGGCGGTGGGGAACACAGTCGAGCAAAGGGAAACCGGAGACCGGATGATTGGCTGGGGACACATTTTCAGGTCTCTGGTCTC
>Ga0208811_1000082_pt1 | contig 27042 bp, 18 predicted proteins | sample Colrivmet1561A02_FD_187681 | JGI IMG/M metagenome (GOLD analysis project Ga0208811, IMG submission 187681) | Estuarine microbial communities from the Columbia River estuary - metaG 1561A-02 (SPAdes) (version 2) | ecosystem: Environmental > Aquatic > Marine > Intertidal zone > Estuary | place... | reverse complement strand
CGAACCTCGACCGCGGTACGCAGACCACGCAGGTGTTCTTCAATAACGCCACCGGCCGCATCCACGGTTCCGGCCTGACCGAAACGCAGACGTTCGCCGACCTGACCGTCGACACCAACCGTAAGGCGATTGCCACCGCACTCTACGCGGACGGTCTCACCAACGCCCAGGTGATCAAGAACGGGACTGCCGCGCTGGCCACCAGCAAGGCCTTCATCACCACCGGCGAGATGGGTGCCGCTGCGGTCGCCTTCCTCGGCGCCGCGAACGTCGACACTGCCCTCGACGCGCTCTCCCCTGAGCCGTACGGCACGACCATGCTGATGGCCTCCCGTAACTCGCTCTCCTTGGCCCGGGCCTTTGTCGGTGCCACTGCGGAGAACGCTGGTTGGAACGTCCACCTCGGTTATGACCAACAGCAGTCCACCTCGACCGCCTCCTTGACCACACTCAATGGTAGCTTCGACGTGAACGCCCGCTACGCAGTCCTCAGCCACCAGGCCGGTGCAGACTCAGTCTTCTCGGTGCTGGTGTCCGATAACTCCGGCCAGTCCAGCGCTAGCGGCTTCGCCTCCGAGGCTTCGGGCCGCTCGTACGGTCTCGGTTTCGGCACCAATATCGCGTTAGGTCGTCTGGACGTCGGCGTGGTAATCGGCGAGCTCAATGCCAACGGCACGCGCTCCGGCCAGTCCTTTGCCAACCAGAAGATTAATTCGACGAGCCTGAACGCCCGCCTGAGCTTCACGAAGCTCGGTGCCTTCACTCCCTACGTCGGAATCAGCCGAAACATCGGTTCCTCCGATGCCTTCCTCGAAACGGGTACGGGCGCTAACCTCAGCGTTGCTGCCGCCAAGCAGTCCGATGTGACCGCTGAAATCGGCATGGGTTATGGCATCCAACTCGGCGACGTCCTCACGATTTCGCTCAACATCGCCTACGAGCATGCCTTGAGCAACGAAGGCGGTACGTTGAACGCGGGCTTCGCTGACGCGGCAGTACCGACGTCCTTCAGCGTCCGGACCTCGGGCGCAGGCCAAGACCTGCTGCGCACGGGACTCGGCCTTAACCTGGCACTCGGCGAAGGCCGCTCCGCCACCCTCGGCTACGACTACCACACCGGCGCCGACATCAAGTCCGCCCATCAGTTCAAGGCTGGCTACTCGTTCCGCTTCTAAGCCTCCGCGCAGTCGTTAAACGCAGGCCGCCCATTCGGGCGGCCTGCTTGTTTGGTGAGGTTGAGAGCCTATAGTCACCACTGGCGAGACAGGCCCGGCCCACGCCTCCGTGGCAATCAGGGGGTACGGGTCACCCCACTCCACCCTGGCCGCAGGTTCTTGTTTCCACCTGTCAGGATTAGCCTACAAACAACCTACCCCATGGCCACGTTGTTGCGCTTTTTCCTGCTTTCCCTATCCGTCATCAGCCTCACGGCCGCACCCTCTGACCTATTTGATGGCAAGTCCTTGGCGGGCTGGGGCGGTGAAGCCACCCGCTTCTGGAAGGTCCAAGACGGCGCCATGGTGGGCGGCGGTCCGGCTCAGCCCGTTGACTCTTGGTTGGCCACTACGCGTTCGTTCGAGAACTTCGACCTGAGGTTCAAAGCCAAGACCGACGGCAAAGTCGGCACGGGGCTATTCTTCCGCAGCGAGGTGGCCGCGGGTAAGCGTATCGTCGGCTGGGAATGCGACATCGGCCAAGGCTATGATGGTGGCCTATTCAAAGAAGGGCCCAAGGGCGGCATGATTGCCTATCCAACCAAAGAGAAGCTGGCGGGGACGGTCAAGGCAGGCGACTGGAATGAGTACCGCGTTCGCGCCGAAGGGGCCCACCTGCAAACGTGGGTTAACGGCGTCCTAATGGCTGATTACCACGAGCCCTCTCCGCGTCGCCGCCAAGGGTATTTTGCGCTGGAGATTTCCTCTGCCGGCGGCGGCCAAGCTTTCTTCAAGGATTTCAACATCGAGGAACTCCCGCCCAGCCCGCTGGAGGCCGCCGCGCTGCCCGCCCCCATGCAACGTCTCAGCCCCGCCCCCAAGGCGCAGATGCGGCCCGCGGCGTTTGCGGACCGTCAGTTCGCCATCGCCCCCGCCGAGGTGATTGTCTTCACGGGCGGCGAAAATATGGTACTCGAGCAACGCGAAGGTGAACTAGAAGCGCGCCTCACCCAGCATGGGCAGAAGCTGGCGCCGAAATTCCGCCACATGAGTTGGGAAGGTGATACGGTCTTCCGACAGAACCGTATGATGGAATGGGGCTCTTGGCGCGAGAACCTCGTCGGCGCTGGCGCCACGATGGTGTTCACGTGGTTCGGCCAAGTCGAAGCACTCGACGCCACGCGCACGCCCGCTGATTTCCAGGCCGCCTATGCGGCACTGCTTCAAGACTTCGCCGCCGTGACGCCCAGGCTCGTGGTGATCGGACCCGCCCCGTTTGAAAAGCCTACTGACCCGCGTATCCCTAATAACACGGGGCTTAACGCCCGGCTCGCAGAATTCAACGAGGCCGCCCGTTCGCTCGCACAAGCCCGCGGCTTGGTCTTCGTCGACTTATTCGCCGCGCTTAAAGATGCCCCCCAGCCACTCACCCGCGACGGCATGCATTTCACCGCGAAGGGCTCCCAAGTCGTCGGCGAGGCCATCGCCCAAGCCCTGGGCAGCCCAGCCCAAGTCGCACCCTCTTTACGGACGGCCATCATCGAAAAGAACCGCCTGTGGTTCGATACCTGGCGCTGCATGAATTGGGCCTTTGCTTATGGGGACCGCACCACCCAGCCGTTCGCCAAGTCCAGCGCCGAGCGCCCCTCGTTCGTCGATGAACTCAAGAAGCACCTCCCGCGACTTGAACATGCCGAAGCCACCATCCTCGCCTTAGCCCGCGGCGAAAAGGCCCCTGCCCCGCTCCCGCCTGCACCCCCGCGCGCTGATCCAGCCGCACTCTCCCCCGACGAAGAGAAAGCCAACTTTAAGCTGCGCGCGGGCTTCGACGTCAGTCTGTTCGCTGACGAAAAACTCGGCGTGGTCCGTCCCGTCCAAATCCGCTGGGATGAGCGCGGTCGCCTCTGGGTGGCCTGCATCCCCTCGTACCCACAACTGCAACCGGGTGAACACGGCCACGACTACATCCTCATCCTCGAAGACACCAATGGCGACGGCAAGGCCGACAAGGCGTTGCGCTTTGCCGAAGGCCTGACGATGCCGATGGGCTTCGAGTTCGCCCCCGCGGAGGTGGGCGGAGGAATCTACGTACTCGAGAGCACGCAGTTGGTGCACCTACCCGACCGTAATCACGATGATCGCGCCGACAGTCGCGCCGTCTTATTAAGCGGGTTCGGCACCGGCGACACCCACCAAAATGCCAATTCGCTCCGCTGGGGTCCCGATGGTTCTTTGTGGTTCACGCAGGGCTACCACATCTGGTCCTATGTCGAAACCCCACACGGGCTCGCCGAACTCAACCGCAGCGGCGTCTGGCGCTTTAACCCACGCACGCTCCAACTGAATTCATTCCTCAATGAGAGTGCCGGGGGGCTTAATTGCTGGGGCACGACCTGGGACGAGTATGGCCAGACGTTCCATGGAAGCGGCGCGGATATGACGATCTGGCACACGACACCGGGGCTGATTCCTACCTTGCATGCCCTGCCGATGCCGACGGCCCTCGCCGTTTCACGGGGCAAAAGTATGGAGCCGGAATTCCTCGGTGGCAGCCACCTGCCGGCCGACTTGTCCGGCGTGTTAATGAAAAGCACCTACTTCACCAGCCAAGTCCAACTCTATCGCCTCCGCGATCAAGGGTCTTCGTTCGCGACCACCGACCTCGGCGACTTAATGTCGGGCGGCAAAGAATTCCGCCCCGTGGAAGCGCGCCTCGGTCCCGATGGTACTATCTTCGTCGCTGACTGGCTCAACCCGGTCATCGGCCATTACCAAGCTAGCTACCGCGACCCTCGTCGGGACCGCTCCCACGGCCGCATCTGGCGCGTGACGGCGCAAGGCCGGCCACTCGTGACCAAGCCCGACCTAATCCATGGCAACGCGGACGAATGGGTCCGTCGACTTTCCTCGCAGGAGCCTTGGGAACGCGCTCAGGCGAAGAGCCTGCTCTACCGCCTCCCGGCAAAAGAGGCGCAAGCCGCCTTACGCAAGGTCGACCTCAAGCAGGCAGACCTACGGTTACTCTACGAACTGAGTGGCGTCTTCGCCGCCCACGAATCCCCGCAACCGGTCATCGTTCAACGCATGCTGACGTCCGATGACTTCCGTTGGCGCGCTTGGGGCGCTCACCTGCTCTGCACCTGGGGACCGCAGCTCCCCGAAACTCTGACGTGGCTCGAAAAGGCCGTCCGCGATCAACACCCGCGGGTTCGCCTCGAAGCCGTTGTCGCTTGCGGCTGGCAAGCCCGCCAAGGCACGGCCGCAGTGCAGGTGGCCTGCCTCGCCCTAGACAAGCCAATGGACCCAGCACTGAACCACGCGCTCACGCTGACCATCCATGCGTTAGCACCGACCTGGAAGTCGGACCTCCTTGCCGGGAAACTCGGGCCGCAGGTCCGCGGCGATACCCTCACCCACCTCATCATCACGGCCAAAGACCCCCAACTGCTCATCCAGACCCGCGCCTTAGCCGAACAAGCCTCAAACCCGGCCACCCGTGAGACGTTGCTCACGGTGCTAGTCAAGTCCGGCACGGTCGCCGATGCGCTCGTCGCCTTGGATCGTTCCCGCTCCGCACCCGCCGTCCTGATGGCCTTGACCGAACGCGCTCAACTCAAACCTGCTGAAGACTACACGGCCATTGTTGAGGCATTACTGTCAGGCACCAGCTCAGCTCAGCAAGCAGCCTTCAGTATCTTTGCGAGCACCCGCAAGGAGTATGGCCAAACGAGTCAACTGAATGCCCTCTGGAAAACGACCGCCCTCGCAGCAGAGATTCGCGGACCGCTCCTGCGCGCGCTCGCCCGCACGCGAGGCAAAGCTTTCAGCACAGAAATCACCCCCTACCTCCGTGAGGCCGCCCTCCAAGACGTGGCCCTCGCTGCGCTCACCGAGCTAGACCTGGCCGCGGGTGCTACCGAGGCGGCCAGGCGTCTGCAGACGCTACAGCCCGGCGTTGCCGTCGCCCCACTCTTGCAGAGCCATCTCGGGCTCAAGAATGGCTCCAAGGTACTCGCCACCGCGCTTACGGCCAGCCCCCCTAGCGCCGACCAAGCACGCCTAGCCTTAGCGTGGCTTGCGCAGATCGGCCGCGACGACGCCGAACTCCGTCTCGCCTTACAACAAGCCGCAGGCTTCCAGACCGCCGGGGCCGTCTTCAGCGAAGCCCTCGTCAAACAACTGATTGAGCAGGCCGACGCTAGCGGGAACGCCCGCCGCGGTGAATCGCTCTTCAAGGCAGCGCAATCGGCCTGCCTGAGCTGCCACAAGGTCGGCGAACTCGGCGGCATCATCGGGCCCGATCTCAGTGCACTCGGCCGGGCGCAGACCAAGGAAGCCATCGTGGAGTCCGTCCTCTGGCCTAAGCGCCAGGTCAAGGAAGGGTACATGTTGACGGTCCTCACGACCAAAGACGGGCGGACCTTACAAGGCTACCGCAGCAGCGAGTCCACGGAAACGCTGACGCTACGGGACTTTTCTGCGAATGCCTTGGTCGCCGTCTCCAAGCGAGAACTCGCCGCCCGTAATGACGCCGGCACCATCATGCCAGACGGTCTCACCGACCGACTGAATCCCGCCGAGCTAGCCGACCTCCTCCGCTACCTCTTCGAGTTAAAGTAACCGCAGACTACCAAGGATTATAGCGGATACCGAACAGCGCCAAGATGGCTAAGCCTAAAGCGACCATGGCGGGAATGAAGAAGGGGTCGTAGTAATCAGCGGCGCGAGGCTTCTTCTCTAGGATCACGACCTTCTTCATTTCATCAATCTTCTTGAAGACTTCATTCAAGGCTTCGGGCGTTACGGCAGGCCAAGCGGCACCGCCCGAACCCTGCGCAATCGAGACCAGTGCGGGCGTGACCGGTTGATCAATGAGGAAAATCACAAAGACCTTAATGCGCTTAGCTTGGAGATCGGCGATAATCGCACTGTCCTTGGGCGGCACGATATCGTTGCTCAAGCCGTCCGTGAGCAGAATAATCATACGATCACCGGTCTTGGCTTGATCGAGGAGTTCCGCCGCCCCGTAGAGAGCCTTGCCGATGAAGGTGTTACCCCAAAACTCATCGGGGAAGACGTATGGGGCGATGAAGGGACGAGCCAAGACGATGGCTTCGGTATCCTGCGTCAGTGGTACCCAGTGCACGAAATTACGCGAGAAGACGGTGAGGCCGAAGGCATCACCCTTGCGGTAGTGCAAGAACTGCTCGATAGAAGTCATCGCCGAATCGAAACGCGAGTTCAGCCCCTTGGTCTGCGGGCCGTGCGGCGACTTCATACTTCCCGAGGTGTCCAAGACAATTTGGACGTTGGTGAGCTGACGTTCGACTTCCGGTGGATTAAAAATAACCGGGTGGGCTAAGAACAGAATCGCGATGGCGAGCAGGCCGGCGGGTAAGCAGTTCGCACTGTTGATGAGAAACTGCCAAAAGCGTCCGCGGCCGATTTTAGCATGGTCAAACGGCATCGCCAGCGGCTGCCCCGGACGGACCCACTCCCAAAAGGCAAGGATGACGGGGATGGCGAGAAGCGCCAAAAGTTTAGGGTAAAGGAAGGTCATCGAACGAGGGAGCTCGCGGGCTCCTGGGCATGGGGGGCGACGAGGGTGGCAATTTCTTCCACCGTCACGACTGAGTCACGGCGGTAGAGCCAGGCCTGCAGGCGACGGAGGTCTTCCGCGGTGCGTCCTCTTTCGCCACGGCAGCCAGCACCTCATGCATGGGGGCATCGGAGCTTAAGAGCCCGGCCCGCCAACAGCGGAGCAGAATCATCTCCATGCGGGCTTGCCCAGCAGCGTCCAGCGAGCCCGCGCGGAGCTTAGCCAAGAGGCCGTGGAGCTCTTCGGCTTCCGTCAAAGGCGGGACGACCGGAGCCAATGCTAAGCGCTTCGGCCGACCCCAGAAGATAATCGGGTAGAGACAGGCCAACCAAATACAGCCGAGGATGGTCAATTTCGTGAAGTAACGCCCACCGACCTGCACGCCGACTAGTTCGGTCTCCTTAATGCGCGCTTCGAGCTCTTTCGACATCTTGGGGTCACCGTGGAACTTAAACACAGGTAAGCCTTCGGGGAAGACACCGCTCGCGCTGGCCAAGTAGTCACGTAAGTCGTAGTCGCCTTCGCGATTCACCAGATAACGAACGTCATAGACGCGGCCACCCGGCGCACCCGTGACTTGGGCGATACGGACATTCACCGCGACGCCCCACTTAAAGGGCTTCACGACGAGTTCCGGGCCGCCATAGGTAATGATAGCAGCCTGCTCGACGCCCAGAGGGACATTAAGGAGGTCATCCGCGCGCGTCAGCCACCAGACCAAGGGCAAGACCACGACGAGCGCCAGGCAGGTCCAACGGACCCAGTGGCGGCGAAAGAATGGAAGCACGGCGGACATGATCAGCGGACGCTCCGGGCCGACTGGCCACGGTGCTGGAGGAAATGCGCGAGCGGAGCTAGGATGGGACGGTCCGTACGCAGGTGAAGGTAGTCGATGGCAAAACGGCTCAGCTCAGCCTTCCAAGCCGAGGTATCAACAAAGGGCCGACCGCCGCGGCCAATGAAGGCCTCGCCGGACTCGGCCTCGACGCCACGGAAGAACCCCGAGCCGCGCACGCCACGTTCGGCCGGATCCTCGAGATGCAACGCCACGCAGTCGTTGCGCTGGGCTATCACCTGCAAGGCCTCCAAGGAGCCAGGGTCGTGGAGGTCACTCAGCACGATGACGGTCGTGCGACGCGTCAGGGAGGGCGAGAGTTCGCGGGCACGCTTCGCCAAGGAGGTGGCTTCCCGGAAATCATGCTGACGTAACTGGTGCGACCATTCTAAAACCGTAGTACGCGAAAGCGTCGGGCGAATGTGCAATTCGCGGGCGCCACAACCCAGCAAGCCAACGGGAGTGACATTGCCCTGCGCGGCCAGACCGATACCGGCAGCGATGCGTACGGCCCAAGCATACTTACTAAGCGTCTGCGAGGACACGCACATCGAAGCAGAGGTGTCGACGAGGAGATACAGCGGTACCTGCTTGGGTTCCTCGTATTCCTTAACGAAGAGCTTGCGCATGCGCGCGGAGAGTTTCCAGTCGATGTACTTCACCGAATCGCCAGCCACGTAGGGACGGGACTGCGCAAACTCCAAGCCGGCGCCATGGAAAACCGACTGCTCCTGACCGAAGCGCAGGCTGTTAGCCAGTTGCTTAACGGCTACCTCAAAATCCCGAGAATCAACGGGATCGTGGGCGAGGACGGCTTGGCGACGCATGTTCGGAGTGAGGGAGAAAACCGCCGGGACAGGCTCAGCCGAGGCCAGCCAAGATACCTTGCAACACCTTCGGGCCCGTGTGACCAGCGGCCGAGGCTTCGTAGCTCACGCGGATACGGTGAAGGACAATGTCTTCCGCGAGGTCAAAGAGATCCTCTGGCGTAACGTAGTCACGGCCATGAATGACCGCACGGGCACGGGCCGCGTTGACCAGCGCTAAGCCCGCGCGCGGCGAACAACCGAAGTCGAGAAGCTTGGATTCGCGCGTCCGACGGACAAGCTCGACGGAATGCTTTAGGAAGACTTCGCTGACGTGGACTTGCTGGACGGATTCCATCGCGGCAACGAGGTCGGTCGCGGTCCCGACCGGCGAACCATCAATCATATCGAAGGCGGTCTTCGGCACGGCCCCACCCTCTTCCTTGCGGAGCCCCATGCTCAACTGACGACGCAGGATGTCCTGCTCTTCGTCGCGGCCGGGGTAACCAAGGCGGTGCAGAAGCATAAACCGGTCCAACTGTGCTTCAGGTAGCTCAAACGTGCCGGACTGTTCGACCGGATTCTGCGTCGCGATGACGAGGAAAGGCGTTGGGAGTTTCATACTCTGGCCACCCAAGGTGACCTTACGCTCTTGCATGGCTTCAAGCATGGCGCCCTGGACCTTGGGAGCGGCGCGATTAATTTCGTCAGCCAGGAGGAGATTCGTGAAGACCGGACCGCGGTGAATACGGAATTCGCCAGTCTTTAGGTCAACGACTTCGGAGCCCAGAATATCTGACGGCAACATATCCACGGTGAACTGGATGCGCTTGAAGTCGAGGTGGATGGCCTTGGCGACGGTATTGACGAGTAGCGTCTTCGCGAGGCCTGGCATACCTTGCAGAAGCAGGTGGCCGCCCGTGAGGAGGGCGATCATCACGCGTTCAACGACGACGTCTTGGCCGACGACGACCAAACCGACGCGTTCACGAACGGCCGCGACAAACTGTTGGGAGGATTGAGTAGAGGACATGGTACGAAAGGAGTTAGGGGGTAGGGATAAGGGGATGGGATCAGGGCTTAGCGGAGTTGCTTAAGCCATTTCTGAAGGATGGTGCGTAACTCGGGCTCTCCCACGGTGGTGGCACCATTGAAGCAGCCGACTTGGATGCGGGTTAAATCCTGAGCGAGCTCACCCTTCTGGGCCGCATTCAGGGCGATGAGCGGGCTGGCACTATAGCGACGGAGGAAGGCCGCGGCCGCAAAGCCATCGACGTCCGTCGGCATCTTAAAGACATCGCGCGCCAGCGGGGCGACCGGACCCTTCGGGCCGCCGCGCAGACCGAAGAACAGGCCGAGGCCCAGCAAGGCGACGATGCTGCCGAGGGAAGGCCAGAACCACGGGCCAGTCGGAGCCGGCGGAATCGCACCAGTGCCAGGCAAGGCTTGCTGACGATCCAAGCGGACCGAAGCCTTGGGCAAGACCTTGAGGTCCTGATCTTCGTAGGTCCGCCAGATAGCGCCGTTGGCCGTATTCTTCAGCGGGGCAAAAGGCACCTCGGTGGCTGTGTCGGCCGCGCGGATCTTATCGCCATCCAGAGAGATGACCCAATGGCGCTCCGAACGGGGGGTGATCTGCTCGCCCCACGTATTGAGCTCTTTGATTTGCAGGCCTTCACCCGCCCCGACCTGCCGGACCGCGGCGACGCGCTTCACGATCTCGAGGTCCACGAGGTCGTCGAGGTCAGGCACCAAGCCCGTCCCCGTCGCATGGATATCCAAGTTGAGTTGGCCATTGATGGCAAACTGACGGGTGTCGAGGGTCTGCGTGACTTCGACGCGGCCCGCCGGACGCGGACCAGACGTCGGCGAAACCTTGAACACCGTCTCCGCCGACACGGCCGGCACGGTGACCGGACCCGAGAGATCGATGAACTTTAACTCGAGCTTCACGGGCGGGACCTTGTCGACGCTGGCATCTTTAGCCCGCACCAGCACGTAGGCCAGGACGGTCTCTTCCCAGCCGGGATTGGCGGTCGCCCGCGGCTTAACATCGGGCGCGGCGAAGGTAATCGAACGAACCACAAAGAACGGTGACAGCGCGTCCTCGAGTTCGAACTGAAACTCATCACGCGGTCCTTGGGCGTCGCGGCCCTTCTTCGTCGCCGGCCCGCGGCGCTTATTTTTAGCGGCGGTGGCGGAGGCGTCGTTGGTGAGGTATTGGCCCAGCTTGGCCACGCGGCCCATGGCTTCGGTGTGGATCACACTGACAAAGATACCAAACTCTTGATTAGAGCCGACCGTGTTCGGGCCGTCGAGACGGGTCTGGACGCGGACTTCGCTGAGCAGTTCGTCGAGGTAGGTGGCGCGCTTCTGCAGGGCCATCGTAAACGGGTCGTCCTTCGTGACCACCAAGGCCGCGGCGAGGTAGCGATACTTGATGTCTTCGTGCAAGGGGTCGCGCTCATCGGTCAGGCGCGCGTTCAGCGTCTTGGCCAAGAGGTTCATGTGCGTCTGAGCCGCCTTGCCGGGCAGTCCTTGGATGCTGGACCGAATCTTCTGGAGGCCAGCGCGGTTCACGGTCTTAGCCAAGTTGACGGTGTTATTGTGGCCAATGCCGACGAGGGAATTAAACCAGACCAGGTAAGGCTCGATCGATTGGGTCGTGCCGCCATTACGGATAATTTCGCGGCCATAGGCGTCCGCCCCTTTCTGGAAGTACTCCAGGGCCTGCAAGCTCCGCTCCTTCATATTGGCTACCCGCTTGGCAGGGTCCACCGGGGCCAGCTCCTGTAGGTATTCAAAATCGGACCAGTCATTCAGCACCTTCGCACCGAAGATTAGGGCGCGGGAAGAGGTCGGGTTATTCTTGGTCCAAGCCCCGATCATCGTGACGAGGGAGCTGTAACTGCCCTGGACCATCTCGTACGTCTGCTGCTCAGTGCGGCGCGTGAGCATGTTACGCTGTAAGTCCTGCCGGCGCCAGCGGTCCGAAAGGTTGGCGTGCATACGGGCGGTCAGGAGGAAGAAGACCTGTTCGTCCATCTGGTCGGCCGAACCGAAAACCTTCTTGATATGGGAATCGCTGTAGGCTTCGGCGTTACTGTAAGCTTGGTCAAAGGCAGCGACGACTTTACCTTGGTCACGGGGTTTGATATTGGCCTCCCTAAAGAGGTCCATCATCTTGGCGAGGCTGTTGATATTGCGCTCCATCATGACGGGCGTCACGGGAATCCGGGCGTCCTCAGGGAGGCCATACTTCTTGCGCAATTCTTCCGGCACCAAGGGATTATGGGCTAGGGCCCAAGCGGCGAGGAAATCCTCCGCCAACGCGACACCGGCGGATGGATTACGCTTCGCGAGGGCCGCGATGAGGTCGGCGCCGGCTTCGAAGTTAGCACTCGCGATCACTGCCCGCGAAAGGCTCGCGTCCAAACGTTCGCGGATTTCAGGGCCGAGGGCCGCCAACCACTTACCCATCGGGGCGAGGCCCAGCAACTCTTCGGCTTCAATGGCGTTGGTGTTGTTATTACCCCCACGTGTCCGGCGATTAGCCAGCGCGGCCCGCTGGGCAAAGGTCGTCTCGACTTCGTTCATCCACTCATCCGCCATGGCGACGAGTAAAGGATTCCAGGGACTGGCGGCAGCGTCGGCATGGTTGGCGACGAGGGTCGCGAGGACGGACTGGGCGCGCAGATTTTCAACACGGGTCGCCGGATCGGTACGGGCATCGGTCTGGATCTTCCGCTGCAGGCCAGCGATGAGGCGGACGGCGGCATCCGGTTTAGTGCGGATGAGGTCACGAAAGAAACTGTCTAAATTAGCAGGCTGCACCTGCGTCATGACGCGGGCTAAGTTGCCCGCTGCCCTGGTCATCTCCCCATCGTTGACCTTAGAGCGGTTCAAGATAGCCACGTTTTCGTCCCAGACTTTTTGAATCTGCTCGCGCTGAGCAAACTCACTGGCCTGCTCGGTGGACAAGAAGGCGGCGACCTCTTGGCGAAATGCCTCGTCCTTGATCTCGTCGAGCTTCGCGCTGGTCGGCAAGTAAGCCAAAGCCAATTCCCGGAAGCCCCCGGCGAGCAGGACGCGGCCAGCGGCCAGCCGGCGAGCTGGGTCCTTGCCACCCAGTTTAGCGGTCCCGCGGCGCATCCGCTCGGCCAGCCAGAAGGATTCGCTTGCGGGCACACTATTAGAAAGCAGCTCACCAATCTTACGCAGTTCGGCGTCGTTGAGATCACCAGGCAACGCGTCCACCAAGGCAAGGATGTCGTCGAGCTTCATCCCGCTCTTCTGGCGCTCGGTGAGGTCGGCGAGCATCTTATCGAAGATGCGGCGTGAAAGGTCGGGCGGTAACTGGCCTAGCTCGGCGCGGATTTGCGCCCAATCCCCGAGTCGGAAGCTATGCAGGAAACGCGTGTCGGCGGCCGTCGAGGCCTCGATCTTGCTGGCGCGTTCGAGGGCAGTGAAGACCTCGGATAAGTCGCGTGAGAACTTATGGTTAAGCAGGTTCTCGTACTGCGCCTGCATCTTCGGGTCGAGCGTGGCGGCCGTCTGCGCAGACGCCAGGGGCGCGAGCGCCAGCAAGGCAAGGAGGAGACCGCAAGGGAGCGTGGTTCGCATGGTGGCTTAGTTTTTGTTTTAGAAAGGGGGATTAGGAACCTTCGGGGAGTTTAAATTCGTTAAGGGACGAGCGTGCGTCGGTCTTTTCAGTGGGCGCAGGGGGGGCAACTTCGGCCTTAAGTTGACCTAGTAGTTGGGCGGCGGCGCGAAGTTTTTTCGGATCAATGGGTCCATCCTGCGGCTTAGCTTGTAACGCCGCCTCGAGGTTGCGGAGCTTCTCTGCGTCGATGCCACCGACGCCTGTGACGGCACGGACACCGCCCGCGGCACCGGCCTTCACGCCTTCGGCTTGGCCGACTCCCTCGGGAGGAGGCGTGGCAACGGGCTGGGCGCCTTGGCCACCTTGGCCAGCGGCCGTGGCAGCTTGCTCGACAGGCTTACCACCTTGGCCACCTTGGCCTGCGGCCGTGGCTTGCTGCTCAACGGGTTTGCCACCTTGACCGGCAGCTTGAGCGGCTTGCTCAACGGGTTTACCGCCTTGGCCAGCGGCTGCGGCAGCTTGTTCGACAGGCTTACCACCTTGGCCACCTTGGCCTGCGGCCGTGGCTTGCTGTTCAACGGGTTTGCCGCCTTGACCGGCGGCTTGGGCAGCTTGCTCGACGGGCTTACCACCCTGGCCAGCGGCTGCGGCAGCTTGTTCGACAGGCTTACCACCTTGGCCACCTTGGCCTGCGGCCGTGGCTTGCTGCTCAACGGGTTTGCCGCCTTGCCCGGCAGCTTGAGCAGCTTGCTCGACAGGCTTACCGCCCTGGCCAGCGGCTGCGGCAGCTTGTTCGACAGGCTTACCACCTTGACCGGCGGCCGTGGCGGCTTGCTCAACGGGTTTACCATCTTGCCCCATCGCCTTGGCAGGTTGCGCAACGGCTTGACCATTCTGTGGCGCCGCCTTGACGGGCTGAGCGATGGGCTGCGCCTGCTGCGGCACCGACTGGGCAGATTTTGCCTCTGTAGAATCCACGGGCTTCACGCGGGGAGCGCCACGCTGTTCGACGCCGTTGACACCTTCGACTTTTGCGGGGGTGGCCTCTTGAGCAGAAGCGGCGGCGCAAAGAAAACTAGTGGCGAGGAGTAGTCGGTTCATTGGGAGAGGTGGGTGCGGACGGATTTTTGGAATTCTTTTTCGACGCGTTGTTCGTATTCAGCCAACGCACTCTCGTCTTGGTGTTCGGCGAGGTAACGAAAGATTTGCCGAGTCCGCTCCGCAAACGGGCGCCACTCGTCCTCGGTGGCCCCGCTGGAGCGCAAGAGCGAGGTCGCATAATAAAAGGCCTTCCCTTGGGTCTCGCGGATGGCCCGGGTCGTCGGGGCGTCCTCGCCACTCGCGGCGGCTGATTCAAAGAGTAATTGCGTTAGGTCCGTCAAGGTGCCGGCGACGTCGAGCATCTCCAGCCGGGCCTTGGCTTTGGCTAAGCGGACCTGATGGCGGGCACGGGGATGGTCGTTGGGGGGCAGCTGTTCGACGATCTTATCATACTCGCCTAAAATTAAATCCCAATCGGGGTCCTTCGCCTGCTCCAGCTCACGGATATGGACGAGCCGTTCACGGGCCAGCTCGCGGGCCAATTCCGCCTGCCCATAATTGAAATGGTAAGTCAGCACGGCCACCGGACAGAGCAGCCACAGCAACACGAAATACTTTCTCATCGGCTCACGCCCTCCAAGGCATCTTGCGCCCGCCAATCGGTGCCGAAATACTGCAACACTACTGGTACAAAGGTTAAGAATAGCGACCCTAGGAGCATGGCGAGCATCGCCCACTGCTCGAGGTCGAGGCCGGACTTCGGTAACGGCGACTTCACCACCAGGTCACCGAGCGCTTCCGTGGAAAGGTGCTTCTCGTTGATGTCGTAATAGGTGCCGCCCAACGACCGCGCGATGGTGTTCAGCGATTCTGGATCCTGCCGCGATTGGTGGCCATCAATGAAGAGGCCTTTGCTTGGATTCCCGACTCCCAGTACCAGCACTTGCTTGACGGACTTCGGCAGCGCCGAGATGGGCAGGAGCGGGATGGTGTCGCCATCGCTGTAGATTAAGAGTCGAGCAGAGCCCTCTGGTAGGTCAGCCACTTCCTTTAAAGCGTGGTTAATCGCCGTACCGAGGTCGGTCTTGCCCCCGCGCATGAGTAGCTGCACGGGCAAGCCGTTGAAAACATTACGCACCAACTCGGGGTCGCGCGCCTCCATCACGACCGCACGGGCATCGGTATAAAAACCGACCACCCCGTAACGCAGGTCACCGCCGACGCGCATCAGAACGCCCTCGACGGATTCGCGGATCCGCTCTTGACGCGTCAGTTTTCCGTCGGAGCCGGCATCCTTCAGTTTCATGCTCGGCGAAAGGTCGGCCACAAAGATCAAGCGCGCGGGTGTCTTCGCGGAGGGCTTCTTGCCGTCCTGCTCCGCAAAGTGTAAATCGACCATCACCGCTAAGCCCCAAGCGAAGGCCGCAAACGCGAGCGGACGGAGCCAAGGCACCACCCGCGTCCAGGCCCGAGCTTGGCTGGCCGGACCAAACGCTAGCCGCCCGACAGCCCGGATACGCCGAGCATGGAGCCACTCCGCGAGGGCCGTGAATAGAAGCACGGCCATGGCTGTGTAAAGGGGCAGCATGGGGTAGAGATCAACCCCCCAGAGGGGTCTGGAGGAATAATCGGTCTAGGTTCGGGCTAGACCGATGCAACCCCCTTTAACTCTGTCTACCTAAACGACTCACCGTCTTTCCGCTGCTTCCTTCAAGCCGGCCGCATAGGCCTCGAAAACCAAGTGGATCTGATCCCGGACTCGCCGAAACTCGGCCCGGATTTCCTCCGGGGTGCCCGTGGCATGGGCCGGGTCGCTGAAACCCCAGTGGTAACGGTTCAGCTGTCCGGGGAAGACCGGACAGACCTGGTCGGCATTACCGCAGACGGTGATCACCGTGGTCACGGGCTTATCGAGGAACTCGTTCAAGTGCTTTGAATGGTGAGACGAGGCGTCCAGCCCGATTTCCCTGAGGACTTCCAATGCAACGGGATGCACGTAGCCCGCCGGTTTCGAGCCAGCGCTGGCGACGTCGGCTAAGCCCCCAAGGGCGCGCCGCAGGATGGCTTCGGCTAAATGACTGCGGCACGAGTTGCCAGTGCAGAGAATCAGGATGAGTGGGCGAGGCATGGTCGTAAAGAAAGTGGGTTAAGTAATCAGCAGCAGCCGCTGCCGGGTTGGCAAGCCTTGGGCGTACAGATTTCAGGTGCTAAGCAATCAGTCTTCAAAGTGCCGAGCAAGAACACGCGGGCCCCGTCTTCGATAATCGAGCCGACGACAGGGAAGACGGTGAGGAGTGGGAAGTCGTGCTCCACTTCCAAAGGTAAGTCCGTCGACCCCAGCAAGGCAGAGCCGCGCTCTAGGACTTGCGCGGCTCTGGCACAGCCGACCCGATGGTCGGTGTCATCTGCGGTCCACAACTGCAAACGTGCCGAGGCCTGCGTCCTGACCGTACCGCCACAATCGATGAAACGCTTCTCCACCCGCGCCACCTCGGTCAAGTGTGCGTGAATCGGCGTCAAGCCACCCGTCGGCAGACGGAAGCGCAAGGCCAAGCTAGGCTGTGCCAACAAAGCCGCTCGGAATTCAGCGACCGTCATGGGCAGAGGCTTCAAAGGTTGCATATGGATAAGCATATGTAATAAAGGAGTGTATGAGCAACGGTAAAAGCAAACCCACCTTCCCTTCGCCGGAAAAGGTCTGCCGAGGTCTGGCTGACGCCACACGGCTACGGCTGCTGGCCAAAATCGGCCGGGGCGATGTCTGCGTGTGCGACTTACAGGCCGAAGTAAAACGCGATCAACCCACGGTTTCTAGACATCTAGCCATGTTGCGCAAATGTGGCTTGGTGACGGTACGAAAAGAAGGGCGCTGGTCCTACTACCGTCGCGCCCCACTGCCTCCAGGCTTAAGCAAAATGGTCGACCTAGCAGCGAAGCTGGTCAAGGCGAAGCCTGGCGGTCCAAGATGTTGCTAAGCTGGTAAGTTTTTAAGGTTTCCGTACCAGCAAACAGAGGCTATCCATGGGCATGCCCCGCTTCCCCGCCCTGCTCTTGGCCGTGGCTTTATTCGTGCCCGCCTTCGGGGGTGATCTCCGTGATGGCCCACTCAAGGACCTCAACGGCTACTTCCCCTTTACGCCTCCGACGGATGCCGCCACCTGGACCAGCGAGAGAGCAGCCATTCGAAACCGCCTCCAGGTAGCCCTCGGGCTCTTACCGATGCCCACGCGCACGCCCCTCAACGCCGTCATCCATGGCAAAATCGACGGCGGCGAATACACCATTGAAAAGGTCTACTTCGAAAGTGCGCCCGGGCTCTTCGTGACCGGTAACCTTTATCGCCCCAAGCAGATCACAGGCAAGGCGCCCGTTGTGCTGTTCGCCCATGGCCACTGGAAGGACGCACGCTTCCTCGTCCAGGACGCCGACTATGTCCGCAAGGAGATCGCCACCGGCCAAGAGACGTTCACCGAAGGCGGTAAGAGTCGCTTCCAATCCCTGTGTGTCCAACTGGCCCGCATGGGCTGCATCGTCTGGCAATGGGATACGCTCAGTGACTCCGACTCGGTGCAGTTCGCACCCGAAGTAATCCATCGGTTCGCCAAGCAGCGTCCCGAGATGAATGACCCACAGTCCTGGGGCCTCTACAGCGCGCCCGCCGAAGCCCGCCTCCAGTCAGTGATGGGGCTACAGACTTGGAATGCACTGCGGAGCGTCGACTTCGTACTGTCCCTGCCCGACGTCGACCCGACCCGGGTGGCGGCGACCGGCGCCAGCGGTGGCGGTACACAATCGATGATGCTAGCGGCGCTCGACGAGCGGATTGCGCTCTCCTTCCCCGCCGTGATGGTGTCGACGGCGATGCAAGGGGGCTGCTCCTGCGAAAATGCATCGTTGCTCCGCATCGGCCAGGGCAACGTCCACTTCGCCGCGCTCTTTGCGCCGAAGCCACAAGGGATGACGACGGCCAACGACTGGACGAAGGAGATGTCCACCAAGGGCTTTCCGCAACTACGCCAACTTTACACGACACTCGGGTATCCCGAAGCGGTGATGCTCCACCGTGATGAGGCTTCACCGCATAATTATAATCAGGCCGCCCGCAAAGCTTTCTATGGCTGGCTCAATACCCACTTCCGCTTAGGCCAGCCGATGCCCATTCAGGAACGTGATTATAAGGTACTGACCAAAGCGGAGCTCTCCGTCTGGGATAAGTCTCACCCAGCCCCACTCGCGGCTTCACCAGAGTTCGAACGCCGCCTGCTCCGTTGGTTCGCCGATGACAGTGCAGCGCAGTTCCAACAGGCGACGCCCGTAGCGCGCACTGCCCTGCTCCGTGATTACGTCCAAGCAGTGCTCGGGAAGGCGGTTCGGCCCAATGACGTCCAAGCCTCGACGGAAACACCGCAAACGCTCAGCGCCCACATAGAAACACGTGGAGTACTCACCCATGCGACCCGCGGTGAGAGTGTGCACTTCACGGCACTCCAACCAGCCAAGTCGAACGACCGTACCGTGCTTTGGCTGCGCGACGACGGACAAGCTGCTTTGCTTACTGCGGACGGAAAAGTCCGTACACACTTCCTCGCCCTGCTTGAACAAGGCTTCACGGTGCTCGCACCCGATCTTTATCTCCAAGGCGGGACGAAGATTTCGCACACCCGTCGGGTCAAGGAGACACGCGCCGTACCGGCCTATACGTTCGGCTACAATGATGCACTCGTGGCACAACGCGCGCACGACGTGGAGTTACTGACTATCTACGCCCGCCAAACTTTCCGCGGCCAGCTCGCCGTGGTCAGCGCCGGTGACGCTTCGATCTCCGCCGTACTCGCCGGCTACCATCAGGCTCCTGATGCGGCCTACTTCGCGACTGCGGGCTTCCGCTTCGCGCAGTTGAAGGACGTCCATGATTTGCAGTTCCTCCCCGGTGGAGCGAAATACGGCGACCTGCCTGGCCTGATCGACGGCCTCCCTATGGCGGCTTCAGTGGTCCGCTGGACCGATGACCCCAAGGCTAGGGATGAAGACGCCCTGGCTTGGCTAAAGACCGCGTTCAGCCCCAGACGCTAATCGGCAAAATCGGGGTTTTGGCCAAATAGCCAATAAAAGCAGGGCGATTCAAGAGACCTCACTTGCATTTTTGTAGTGAGATGCTGTATTTTAACCCTTCGAAGCCGCTCCCGGCGGCTGTAGTTCAGTCCAACAATCGGATAGTAGCGTAGCCTGGTAGCGCGCCTGCTTCGGGTGCAGGAGGTCGGGGGTTCGAATCCCCCCTATCCGACCATTTGAGACCCTTCGTCCGACCAAGGATGAGGGGTCTTTAGTCTGGCAGACTCGGCTCCCTTGCCATCTCCCAATTGAAGGCTAGTGGTAAAAGCCACCCCACCCGTCCATGCACCCCTTACGCTGGCTATTCTCCCTACTACTAGCCTCCACCTTGGCCGTCGCGGCTTCCGTCGACTCACTCGCCAACCAAAAGATCGTCGTCCTTGGTGACTCGATTACGCAAGGCGGCGGGTATGTGTCATTCATGGACTACTACCTCCAAAAGCTCCGCCCCCAGGCACACTTTGAGGTCTATCCGCTCGGCCTGTCGAGCGAAACGGTTTCCGGCCTCAGCGAACCTGGTCATGCCGGGGGCAAATTTGCGCGACCCGCACTCTCCGAACGCTTGCCACGCGTCCTCGAGAAGATGCGCCCCGACGTGGTCTTCGCGTGCTATGGCATGAACGACGGCATCTACCAACCCTTGGAAGAAAAACGCTTCCAAGCCTTCAAGAACGGAATCAACCACTTGCTCGACTCCTGTCAAAAGGCCGGCGTGAAGCGCGTTATCCTCGTGACGCCTCCCATCTACGATGCGACCACCAAGGCAGGCGAATTTAATTATGATACGGTGCTCACGGCCTATGCAGCGTGGGAGAAAACATTGCAACGTCCGGGCCTCGAAGTCGTCGACCTCCACACGGCCATGCGCGCTGCCCGCGAGAAACGCACCGAGGTCTTCTCAAAGGATCGCGTCCATCCTGGCGACGAAGGCCATCTCCTAATGGCGCGCACGATTCTCACTGGCGTCGGCCTAGACACTCCCGAGGAGCCGCTCGCGAAAATCAAAGCCGACCCACTCTTTCAGCAGGTGGACCTGCTCCGTCGTTACCGGGCTACGCATTGGATGAACTTCACCGGCTATAGCCGCGAGAAAGTCGTCGCCCCGACGCCGCTCGGTGACGCCGAGGCCCAGGCGGCCAAGATTCAGGCGAAGATCAACGAGCTGCGAAAGAAGTAAGCGACTGGCATGATGCGTAAGTTCCTGCTGCCACTGTTCAGCCTCGCGGCCTGCTTCCCAGGGTCGGCCCAGGAACTGACGCGCCTGTCCTATAACAACCCAGGGCTAACGGTAGACCTCGGCGTCGGGCTTTGGGCTTGGCCGCTACCGATGGACTTCGATGGGGATGGACGGCTCGATTTGGTGGTGAACTGTCCGGATAAGCCATCCAACGGGACTTATTTTTTCGCAGCGACCGCCGACAGCGCAAAGACAGCGATGCCTGTCTTCAAGGCCGGCGTGCGCCTCAGCCAAGGCCTACAAAACGTCACCGTGAGCTACGTGGAAGGACAACCTCGGGTTCTGTCGCCGGGGACCATCTACCCGGACTTTCTGCAAGCCGGGCTGAGCCACGGTCAGAAGCTACCGCTGGCCGCCAATGTACACCCGAACAAGGTCCGGGCCAATATGTGGAAGGTGGTCGACTTCAACGGGGATGGTTTAAACGACCTCGCCATCGGCGTGGGCGACTGGACTGATTACGGCTGGGATAATGGCTACGACGCGCAAGGTCGCTGGACGCGCGGGCCGCTGCGTGGCTTCGTCTACATCGCCCTCAATCAAGGCACGAACGCACAGCCCGTCTATGCAACGCCGTATAAACTTCAGGCCGGCGAGCGTGCCCTCGAGACCTTTGGCTGGCCGTCACCCAACTTCGCTGACTTCGACGGCGATGGCGACCTCGACCTCCTGTGCGGCGAATTCCTCGATGGGTTTACCTATTACGAGAACATCGGCACGCGCACCCAACCGCGCTATGCAGCGGGGCGTCGACTCACGTTACCGCCAGGGGCCGAAGCGCTGGCCCTCCCCTCCGCCTGGAAGGCGACACGCGAGGCCGCCAGCCTGCCTGGGTCTCCACGCCCGTTAACGATGGATCTCGAAATGATCACGCCCGTGGCCATCGACTGGAACAAGGACGGCCACTTCGACCTCATCGTCGGCGACGAAGATGGCCGCGTGGCCTTCGTAGAGAACACCGGGAATTTCACGAGCGACCATACGCCACTCTTCCTTCCCCCGCGCTACTTCCAGCAAGAGGCGGCCGAGCTGAAATTCGGAGCACTCGCCACGCCGTTCGGCTTCGACTGGGACGGCGATGGCGATATGGACCTACTGTCGGGCAACACGGCCGGATACATCGGTTGGTTCGAGAACCTCAGCGGACCAGGCGTCGCGAAGCCCAAGTTCGCGACCCCCAAACACCTCACGGTCAATGGCCAAGCGCTCCGTATCATGGCGGGAGAAAACGGCAGCATCCAAGGCCCCGCCGAAGCGAAATGGGGCTACACGACGTTCACCGTGGCAGACTGGGATAGCGATGGTCGGCCTGACCTCATCGTGAATTCAATCCTCGGGGACGTGGTCTGGTATCGTAACACCGGCACGCGGCAGGCGCCTGCCCTCTCCCCTGCCCAGCCCATCGAGGTCGAATGGACGAGCCCACAACCGTCGTTGGCTTGGGGTTGGCGTAAGCCCACCGGCAAGGCCCTCCTCACGCAGTGGCGCACGACGCCAGTCGCCGTCGACTGGAACCACGATGGTCTGATTGACTTGGTAATGCTGGACCACGAGGGCTACCTCGCCTTTTTTGAACGCGAACGGCGCGACGGCCAAACCGTCCTCCTCGCACCGCAGAGGGTCTTCACCGACGAGGCCAACAAACCTTTACGTCTCACCGCTGGCACGGCCGGCAAGAGCGGCCGACGTAAGCTGTGTATCGTCGACTGGGATGGTGACGGCAAACTTGACCTGCTCGTCAACTCCTCGAGCGCCGACTTTTACCGCCAAGTTAAATCATCCGATGGGAAATGGTCTTTCCGTAACGAAGGGCCCCTGGTGAAGCAGAACATCGAAGGGCATGACGTTAGCCCAGCCGTAGTCGATTTCCGCGGCGATGGGATTCCGGACTTCCTCGGCGGCGCGGAAGACGGGCATTTCTATTTCCTCAGCAACCCGCGGCATCGTTAGTCAGTCAGCCATCGGCCGAACGGGCCCCACGGCGCGTGGCCGCAAGTCCACGCCCAAACCACCGCCCTGCTTGCCATCGTCGGGCGGCCACCTATCATGTGGGAAACCTCAGCTTTCCTTCGCCATGCCTACCACCGCCCGCGCCTTCGGCACCTCCGCCGCCGCCAACCCACTCGCTCCGATGAGCATCCCACGCCGAGAGCCGGGTCCGACGGATATCGAGATGGAGATTTTGTTCTGCGGGGTCTGCCACTCCGACGTCCACACGGCCCGTAGCGAATGGCCGGGAACCCAATATGCCTGCGTCCCTGGCCATGAAATCGTCGGCCGAGTCACCAAGGTCGGCGCCAAAGTGACGAAGCTCAAGGTCGGCGATATCGGCGCCACCGGCTGCATGGTGGACTCCTGCCGCACCTGTTCGAGCTGCCAACAAGGCTTGGAACAGTTCTGCACTGCGGGCGCCACGTTCACCTACAATAGCCCCGACAAGCACCTCGGTGGACATACGTTTGGCGGCTACTCCTCTGGCATCGTCGTCGACGAGGCGTTTACGCTCCGCGTCCCCAAGGGCCTGGATCTCGCGGCCACTGCCCCGTTGCTCTGCGCCGGCATCACGACCTATTCCCCACTGCGTCATTGGAAGGTCGGCCCTGGACAGAAGGTCGGCGTCGTCGGACTTGGCGGCCTCGGCCACATGGGCGTGAAGTTCGCCCGTGCTTTCGGTGCCCACGTTGTGCTCTTTACGACTTCTCCTTCCAAGGTTGCCGATGGCCTGCGCTTAGGCGCGCACGAGGTCGTCGTCTCCACGGACGCCGCAGCGATGGCGAAGCACGCTGGCTCGTTCCACTTCATCCTCGACTGCGTCTCCGCCCAACACGACCTCAACGCCTACCTGGCGCTGCTCAAGCTCGACGGCACTCTTTGCCTCGTAGGCGTACCTGAGAAGCCCCTCGCCGTCCACGCCTTCAGCGTCATCATGCCCCGCCGCAATTTCAGCGGGTCCTGCATCGGCGGTATCGCTGAGACGCAAGAGATGCTCGAGTTCTGCGCCCAGCACGGGATCGTCTCGGACATCGAACTGATTCCCATCCAGCAGATCAACGAAGCTTGGACGCGGATGATAAAGCAGGACGTCCGTTACCGCTTCGTCATCGACATGGCGTCGCTCAAGGGCTGACCTCTGACGATGCGGCGCGTTCTCCGTTCCCTTAGCCTATGGCTTGTGACGCTAGCAGGGCTAACCGCAGCCGAATCGGTACCGCCCCATCCTCCCGTCTGGGCTTTCTATTATGCTTGGTATGACACCCCCGCGGGGCCGAAGGCACGCTGGAGTTTCTGGGCTGATAAACAGGAGGCCGGAAAAGCGACGCGATGGCTCAGCCCCGCGCAACCGCTCATCGGCGCGTACGACAGCACCCACGTCGCCACGACCGCGTGGCACCTCCAGCTCGCCGACGCCGCAGGTATCGATGCCTTCCTCGTTTCGTGGTGGGGCGGAGCCAATACCAGCGGTCAAGCGTTTGAAACCGTCATCCTGCCAGCCGCGGCTAAGACCAAAGTCAAAGTCGCGCTGAACTGCGAGCTCGCCCAATTCCACGCCGAGGTTCCGAAACTGGCGGAACAACTGAGCGGCATCCTCCTTCGCACAAAAGGCCACCCTGGTTACCTGCATGTCGACGGACGGCCCGTCGTCTACCTTTACCAAGTGCCGTTCGCACCGAAATTGACCCCAGCGACCTTTACGCAGCTCCGCACTGCAGTCGAAAAACGCGCGGGGCCAGTCTGGTGGGCCATGGATAAAATCGCCTACCAAAAAGGATCCTATGGCGTGCCCGCGGCCTGGCGACAGACGCCCGGTATCGACGCCTTAGGTTTTTATGGGACTTTCAGCGTGAAGCGTATCTCTACGGAAGCAGAACTGACGCCCTTCTTCCGGAACTATGCCGCCGAGGTTCGCCAGACTTCCTGTAAACTACTGCTCCCGATGCATCCGGCCCTCGACAATAGTCGTATCCAGCCGGACACCGCCTATGTGATCAAGGGACTCGAAGGGGCCACGCTCCAAGCCTACCATCGCTCCGCGCTGGCGGCGGGGGCCGACATCCTCCTGCTCACGAGTTTTAATGAATGGCCCGAGGGCACGGTGGTCGAGCCCTCCGCCGACTGGGCCGACCCCTATCAATACCTGCGGATTATCGCTGGCTGGAAGGGCAAAGCCTTCACGCCACCTCCCCTTCCGCCAAAGTAATAGTTCCTTCAAGGGGCTCGCCGAAGGTTTGGTGTCTTCACACTCGCCTGCTTTCAGCCGGTGCCTTCAACTGACGGCATGTACCCCCCGGCCCACCCCAGCGCCGTCCGTAGTTTAACCCACCACCTCAGCGTGGTGGCCGCCACGCTGTTGTGCCTTGGAAGCACCTTGTTCGCCGAAAGTCGCCACCCCGCAGTTCAAGCAGCCAAACTCGATCCCGCCTTGAAGGGACGTCTGCTCCTCGAGGAACTGAACTGCGTCGCTTGCCATGCCGCCCCGACTGGGGCCGACCTGAAGTCCAAGCAGGCGCCTCGTCTCTCGGATGTCGCCCAACGTATCCATCCAACCTACTTGGAGAAATTCATCAGCGCGCCCCACACAACCAAGCCAGGTACGACGATGCCCGACCTTCTGGCGCAACTGCCTGCCGCCGAGCGTGCAACGGCAGCTAAGGAGCTGACGCATTTCCTGCTCTCACTCAAGGCTTCGACTTTTGCTCCACAGGCGCCTGACGCCGTAGCCGCCACCCAAGGCGAGAAGCTCTTCCACGCTCGCGGTTGCGCCGCCTGTCACTCACCACGCGATGCCCAAGGCCGCGAAACCCTCCCGGCCACATCGGTGCCGCTGGGTGCGCTCGAAGAGAAATATAGCTTCCGCAGTTTGGTCGAGTTCCTCCGCCAGCCGCACCTCAGCCGTCCTTCCGGTCGGATGCCCGACCTCAAGCTGCCCTCGCGTGAGCTCGAATGCATCGCCCATTACCTCCTCCGCGACACCCGCGTGCCGGGCCACCTGAACTACACAATGTATCGCGGGCAAGTCTGGGAAGGCATTGGCCATGAAGCGGTCGAACCCGAACGTGCCGGCCAGACGGCTGACTTCGCACTGAGCAACCTCGACCGAATCCACCACCATATGGCCCTGCGCTTCGAGGGGTGGATTAACCTCAAGGCCGACGGCGACTATCAATTCTTCCTCAAGGCCAACGGCGCCACTTTGACCATCAACGGCAAAGAAGTGGCAGCGTTCGCACCGAAGGATCGACGCGGGGTGCAGGCCTTCGAAGGCAAGGCAACGCTCCGGGCTGGGATGCAGCAAATCCGCTTGGATTACTACCATACCGGACGAGAACCCTCGCTCTCCTTCGAAGTAGCCGGACCTAATTTCCCCCGCCAAGCCATCGCTTCCGCGCTCCTCTCGGTCTCAGAAAAAGCCATCCCGGCTTTTAGCCGTCCGACCGTCGATACCCAGTTAGCCACTCAGGGTCGCCAGAAGTTCTCCCAACTCGGTTGCGTCAGTTGCCATAACGACGTCGGGGTGCCGGCGAGCGCCCCAGCGGTGGCCTTGACCATGGCAGATGTGACGCGGGGCTGCCTAGATGCACAATCGCTTAAAGGCGCCCGCTTTGACCTATCCGCCGAACAGGTGTCTTGGATTCACGCCGCGCTCAAGCAAGGTTTAGCGACGGCGCTGACGCCTGAGCAGACGCTCCACACCGAGCTGACACGCTTCAATTGCATCGCCTGCCACGATCGCCGCGGCCTCGGCGGCATCGCACCAGAGCGTAACGCCCTCTTCACGAGCACCGCCCCTGCCCTCGGTGACCAAGGCCGCTTGCCGCCTCCACTGTCAGACGTCGGGGCTAAGTTGACAACGGCAGGACTCGAAGGCGCCCTGCTCCAAGGCCAGCGCCCTCGGCCCTACGTTGAAACGGTCATGCCACAGTTCGGCGAAGCCAACGTGCGGCCACTCATTCCGCTCTTCGGGCAAGTCGATAAACTCGAGGCGTGCGTGCTGCCGACGGTGGGTAATCTCCAAGAATCCAAGAACGCCGGCTACGAGATGATTGGTGAAAAGGGGTTCAGCTGCATCGCATGCCATGATTTCAATGGCCAGAAGTCTGGCGGTGCTGGGGCCCTGGATTTGGTCAATACGACGACCCGCCTCCAGAAGAACTGGTTCCACCTCTACATGCGTTCGCCACAACGCTTCCACCCCGGCATCATCATGCCAAGCTACTGGCCGGGCGGTCAGTCCCTCCGCCCCGATGTATTGAGCGGCGATGCTGCCCAGCAGATTGAAGCGCTCTGGACCTATTTAGAAGGAGGCACGCGCGCTAAGAACCCGCTTGGGCTTTCCCGTCAGTCCAAAGAACTCCGCGTGACCGACGTCGCCGAGATGGCCCGCGGTCGCAGCAGCATCGGTTACCGCGGCGTCGCCGTTGGCTACCCCGGCCGTATCAGCCTCGGCTTCGATTCGGAGGAGATGTCACTCCGCCAGCTCTGGAAGGGCGAATTCGCGAACGTCGACCTCGGCTCCTTCCAACCCCGGGCTTTAGACACGATGGTCGCCTTCCCTGCCGGCGTGCCGTTCCATCGCCTCAAGTCCTTGGACGATAATTGGCCGGCTAAGGGCAAGACGACCTATGGCTTCCCCCAGAACCTGGGCTATCAATTCCGC
>Ga0208811_1000081_pt1 | contig 27072 bp, 21 predicted proteins | sample Colrivmet1561A02_FD_187681 | JGI IMG/M metagenome (GOLD analysis project Ga0208811, IMG submission 187681) | Estuarine microbial communities from the Columbia River estuary - metaG 1561A-02 (SPAdes) (version 2) | ecosystem: Environmental > Aquatic > Marine > Intertidal zone > Estuary | place... | reverse complement strand
ACCAAGGGCTAGTCCCGCGGCGAGGGCGGCCAGTACGCGCGGTAGGCGTAGCATGAGCAGTTCGCCGTTGGTGCCCCAGCCGAAGCCAGCGCTGCCACAGGCAAGCGCCGCTAAGGCTAGTAAGGCCAAGAGCAACGCCGCGAGGACGATGGTGCCGACGTGACCCTTCATGGTCACTTGCCGAATAAGGAATCGAACGGGTTCCGCGGTTTCGGCGTCGCGTTATTGTTTGGCGGCGTCGTCCGGTCGGGCTGTACGGTATTCTGATCTTGGTAGCTGGCACCGGAACGGATGTTATTCACGGCCGTCTGGAGCCGCTCGACGAGGTCGTTCTGTAGGTTATTCAACGACCCGCTAAATTTTACGCCGGGTCCTTTGGTTGAGCCATCTGGCACCGGGATGCCATCGGCAAAGCCGAGCAGGGCGAAGTATTGGGCGTAATCCCCTTTACCGCGGATATCGGCCTGAAGACTTAAGGGCCAATCCGAGAAAGTCAGTTGGGACCGGGCGCCGATTTCCCCGAGGGCACTGAGCATTAGGTCAGGGTTGGAAACTTGGGCCTTGGTGATCTTGATGGTGCCGTCGGGCATACGCTGAGCGAGAAACTCGGCGTTATCATATTGGAAGTTTGCGAGGGACTTCTGCAATTTCCCCATGGCCGAGATGGCGGCCCCAATCTTGGCGACCTTTTCGCCTTGCTGCTGATTCTTCGTGAGTACCCCCGCGAGGATGGCGAGTCCACCGACCACTTCCGCGGTGTTTCCCGCCGTTTCGGCGGTGAGGGACATGGCGCTATCCTTGCCGCCGAAGGCTTGAATCCGTCCGCCCTTCGAGGTGAGTCCGGCATACATATTCATCTTCGCCACCAAGGCGTCGAGGTTGCCAGAGACGCCTTCCGCGGAGGCCCACGCATCGGCCTTACCGTCGACGAATTCGCGCAACGAGGGGAACGCGGCGGCCACGGAGCCAAAGTCAAACTGGGTTAACGTGAGCTTAGAGGTCAGCGCATAGGGGCCGCCTGTGGTCGTGGTTTGGAAGGACAGTTTACCGCCCCCGCCCAAGGTGCCTTCGGCAATCTTGCCCTGAATCTTTGAGAGCGTGACCTGTTCCTCCATGACGTCCACTTGGAGCGAAACATTCTGCGCGACGATCCCCTTGGCGTAGGCTTTCCCGATGCGCACTTGGGCTTGGCCAAACTGATTATGCCAGAGCGGGCTTGTATCCTTAGTGGTGTTCGGCTTGACCGGTTTATCGGTCGGCTCTGCTTCCGCCTTGGACAGTACGGCGAGGAGGTCGTCGCCCGCTACATTGGGGAATTCCGCCAGGACTTTCCATTCGGTGCGTTCACCGTGCTTGGTCTGCTTGATGAGCAACTGGCCTTCGGAGACGCCGTCGGCTTCGATGCGGATGCGGCCAGCAACTTCGAGCCCTTGCGCGTTCGGGGTGTAGGTCCCGCTCAATGTGGCGGCTTTGACTTTGCCTTCACGGTCCTTGAACGCGAGTTCCTTGAGGTTGAGCGTGGCCTTGATTTCGCCGGTGGGCGCCATCGTCGCCGCCGCCGCGTAGCTACCGGTCGAGATGACGTTGAGGGCCTCGGCAAAGGGCTGTTCAGCCATCGCACCTAAATTCCCCTGTAAGCGCATCGTGGTGGGGGCCTCGCCCATGCCCCAAGAAAGGTCGCCAGTCGCTAAGATACGGCCTTTGTTCGCGAGCTTCGCTTGGGTGAACGCTAACACGCTGGCCTTGTCGCCGAAGCTGAGGTCTAGGTCCGCCGTGAGGTCACAGTGACTGACCCAGAGTTTTTCGCGCCAGCTCACGCTCGTGTCGACGAACGCCACGGAGGCGCCTTCGGTACGGATGAAGAGGCCGCTGGACTTGAAGCCCACGACGAGGTCCGCACGGTCAAGGTTGCCGGAGAGCTTCAGCCCAGGCACCAGTGCGGCCAGCGATTCCAGTGGCAACTTCGCCGCGCTCGCTTCCACGAGGACGCCCACCGGCTTCTCGCCGGAGAAGGGGAAGGGTTGCCGCAGTTTGAGGCTGAGGAGGTTCTCGCCGCCGCGCGTGATGCGCGCTTCGAGGGTGTTCAGGGCCGGGGCTTTGCCGGCTTCAGCACCGAGCGCCGTCTTCGCGAAGACGCGGATACCGGCCAACTTATCTTTGGGCAGGTCTTCCCAGCCTGGCTGCTCAGCGAGTTCGGCGATACCGACTTGGGCATTCGCCGTCACGGTCCAAGCCCCATCCTTGCCTGGGCGCACGACCGCATCGCCGGAGGCGATTTGACCGGCGGCGGAGCTGAGCGAAAACGGGGCGATGAAAATGGCGCCGCCTTCGGAGCGCAAAGGGAGTTGCGCATCCACTTCCTTGAGCAGGACCTTCCCCGCGCGCTCGAGTGTCAGGCCCGCGAACGCGTGCGTCTTAATCGTCGTGATGGTTGGTTCGCCTTTGACGAGCGCCAGTTCGGCTTCGCCCGTCCAGCGTCCAGTGGTGGCGGTCAGGTCAGCCATCGCCAAGAACGGCGTGAGCGAGACGAGGTTGGCGTCGCGGGCCGTCAAGGTGAGGGCGGCCTCCTCGGGGAGCTTGCCGCTGGCGAGGTGTAAGGGCTTGGCGAGGATTAAGGAGATTCCATTGCCCGAGACATCGAGTTGCTCGACGTCGAGGCCTTCGGCCGCATTGCGGGCCTGTGCTTTAATCGTCCACGAGGAAGTCGTGTTGCGCGGAATCGTTTTGGAGAATTTCGAGAGGTCAGTCCAAGTCGCCTTCACGTCTGTTTGGACGGCCCAGGTGCCGGCCAGCGGAGCCGTCTGTGCTTTGATGAGGCCGGCGACTTGGCAGTCGGGGAGGCTGGAGCTGAGAATGCCGAAGCGCGTTGGATCTAGGTCGAGGATCGCCTCTAAGCTAAGGGTGCCTTGGTCGGCGGTGCCGGTGAACTTGAGTGCTGGCCGGCGGGTGGCATCGAGCACTTGACCAGACAGCGCCAAGGGCTTGAGCGGCTCGTGTTGACCACGTAACTCCAAGCCCATGGCACCCGCAGCCAGCGGGCTATCATCTTTGGCGATGACATTGAGTTCGAACGATTTCACATCGTCGGTCAGATTTTTGATATCGAGCCCGGCCTGGCCAAGCGGACGTTGGAGCTGCCCCTTGAAGATGATTTCGGCGCGCGGGCGCGTGATGGTCGTCCCGATCTTAAAACCTGGCCACACCACGCCGGCCCGGAGTGCGACGGCACCAGCGGAGTCGATGCCTTCACCTGCGGCGCTAAAGCGGACCTCTTGTCCGTCCACTAAGGTCACGCGTCCGTTCGCGGAGTACGGCCCGACTTTGAAGCCCGGCAGTTTCGGGGTAGCGGTGGGCGCTGGAACTAGCGGGGTGCCGGTGGGTTCGGCGGGGGCGGGCACGCGCGTCGAAAGGTCGAGGTCGAAGCCGCGGATGGTAATTTTCTCGATCGTGTAGGTACCTAAGACAGAAGCCCAGACGTCGGCTTTGCCGGTGGCGCTCGCGAGTTTGACCTTAGTCCCGTCGGTGAGGGTTAAGTCGACGCCTAGGACTTCGAAGGTGCCATCCAGCGCGGCGGAGACTTTCCCGATGCCCCCTTTGATCTTCGCATCAGCCAAGGCGGCGGCGACGCGTTTGCCGAGGGGGTCGGGTTTTAATTCAGAATCAATCCAGAGGACGGCACCACCCAGAAGGACGACGACGACACCGAGGGTCCAAAGACTAATACGAAGGGCACGGGGCATGGGACGATGCCTCCAGATTGGGCGGCTTCGGCAACCGGGCAACAAAAAGCCCGGTGGAATTACTCCTACCGGGCTTGGCGACTGTGTCTAGGCGGGCGTTTTAGGCCTGCGGAGGCTGCTGGGGCGGCTGGGGGGCCGAACTGCGCCCGGCCGCACGCTTCTTGCGGAGGAAGAGAGCCTTCGCGCTCTCAATGTCCTCATTGAAGCGCTCGGAGTTTTCGGCGACGTTGCTGCCCTTAATGCTGCGGCTGAAGTTGCGGCTAGCGTAGCGCATCTCCTTCATCGCCATAATCTGGTCCTCTTCCAGGAGTCCCGTCAGGTAAATAATCTTCTCGCGCGCCCACTCGGAGAGATCGGTCTGCTGGGTGAGCTCGGCCAACTTCTGTTTGGCTTCGGCCACTTGGCCACCGCGTACGAGGGCTTGGATTACATCGAGCTTTTCTCCCGTGACGGCTTCGCCCACCGCGGCGGCCACATTCACGTCGGTCTGCAGGGTGCTGAACGTCGCGAGGTCGACTTCCGGGAGGATGAGGATCTGCGGGCCGAAGGCGACTGGAGTGCCGTCCTTGGTGACGGCGGTGAAGTTGACCGCGAGTAACGAATCGGCCTTGGCGTTGGCGCCGATCTTGAGTTCGACCACGGCCGTCAGCGCGGAATTCCAAGGTAACGTGCCGAGCTTACGGGTTCGCGTCACGCCGTCTTCGAGTAATTCACCCAGCAGGCGGGCCTGGACATCGCTCCCGCCCTGGACGGTGATCTTCACCTGGCGGAGGAAGCTATTGGACAGGATGGCAAACTGCTCTTCGAAGGCTTCGCTCAGGTCATCGGCCGTCTGACCGAAGTTGGCGGCGCCTTCGCCGGCTTTAGCCATGCCCGTGAGGAGCGTTTCATTGAAACCGTGGCCGAGGCCGACCGTGGAAGTCGTGATGCTGGCGCCAGCGGCCTTGGCGACGTGTTCGAAGATCTTGGCCTCATCGACGAGGCCGTGGTTGGCCTGGCCGTCAGTCAAAAGGATGACCCGGGCGATACGCTCCTTCTTCACGAACGGCGCGAGCTGCTTGACGCCTTCCTGCCAGCCGTCGAAGAGGGCAGTGGAGCCGCCCGACTCGATTAGGCGGACGCGGGTGACCAAGTCATGGGCGTCGCCGACTGCGACCAAGGGTTGGACGACTTGGACGTGATCATCGAAGGTGATCACGGCAATGCGGTCATCCGAGCGAAGGCCCTGGATGATGCGGACCGAACTTTCGAGGGCGGCCTTGAGGGGGTCGCCGCTCATGGAGCCGGAACGGTCGATGACCAAGGCGAGGTCAAGCGGAGCACGCTGGGCGGAAGCGGAGTTTTCGGTGACGGGCTGGGCCGGAGCGACGAGACGGACGAGGACGTGCGTCGCATCAGCGGCGGCACGGAGGAAGCCCTTTTTCAGGGGCAGGATTTCGATGGTGGGGGAGTGCATAGGAGCGATCATGGAAAGACCACTATGCATGCCATCCATAAACTGTCAACACCACCAGAGCATCTTTTTTGTTATTAACACCGAAAAGATACTGTCATAAATATGGATTAAACTCTTAAATAACTATCTTTCAACGCTTTGCGGAATTTATTCACGATTTCATCTAGGTCTTCTTCGCTAGGCCGACCGCGGTTATCAATATGGAAAGAGGCTTCGCACCAGTGGGAAAGGCGTAAACGCGTCCACCTTTCGCGCTTGGGTTCTTCCCCGCGGGAGGTCGGATGGAAGGCCAATAATTGCTGATAAAGTTCGCGGACTTCCGGCTCTAGATCGGGGCGCATGGACTCCTTGACGACTAGCTTGCGGAATAGCAGGGCCGGCATCGGGGATTCCGAGAGGTCGCGCAGCTGCTGGAAGGTCTCATGGGCGAACCGGCTTTTCCGCGGCGGGGGCATGCTAGCGTCGGGTTCACTGACCGAATCAGCGTCAAAAGAGGCAATACTGTAGAGCCGGTTGGCGCGCACCGATGCTGGGCGGATATGACCCTCGGGGTCTTGATGCGCGGCCGTCCGGAAGAAGAGGCGTTCGGCCTCGTTGGGCTGGGCTAATTCATCAATCAACTTGTTCAGTTTATCGACCTGGGCGTTGTCCTTGAGCAGATTGCGGATGCGGTCGAGCTCCCAGCCGCGTTCGGCTAAGAGCCTAGCCAGCAGCAATTGGCGCACCTGGAGGCTGCCGTAGTTGGCTTTCCGCCGGTCATCATTAGCCCGCTCGGGCTTGGAGATGAGGTTTTCATAGGTGTAGAAGCGCACAAGCCGCTCGGTGGCGTGGTGCCGATCGCCAAAGCCCAGTTCCTCGAGCTTTTTCGAGACGTGGTGGGCTAGCTCTTCGGCGGTGCCGAGGAAGTCGTCTCCTATTTGGGCTGAGATTTTTAACATAGAGTTCTTTTATAGACAGCAAGGTGTCAGCATCGGCTGATGTGGCAATCCTTTATCGTGGTTTGTTAACACCCAGCAGGGGCAATTGTTCCACTAGGCCAAAAAACAGGCCGCCCTTTGCTGGGCGGCCTGGAGGCCTGACTCCCTGTCGAGGGGCTTAGGAGTTGTGGTTGTAGCCCTCTTCGCCGTGGTCCGAGATGTCGAGGCCGCGGGACTCGTCTTCTTCGGTGGGGCGGAGGCCGATCGTTGCCTTGAGCGCGTAGGCGATGACGGCCGTGGCCACGAGGGATATTACCAAGGTGACGCCGATCGCCTTGAACTGCTCGGTGAGGAGCGTCTGGCCGACGATGTCCTTGAGGTTGGTGGCCAAGTTAGCGTTGGCGTCAACCGTGGCGAGGACACCGGTCATGATGGCGCCCAAGGTACCGCCGACGGCGTGCACACCGAAAGTGTCGAGCGCGTCGTCGTAACCGAGCTTAGACTTCAGGTAGACTACCGCGAGGAAAGGCACCACGCCTGCCAGGACGCCAATGATGACCGCCCCCGTGGTGGAGACAAACCCAGCGGCGGGGGTGATGACGACCAAGCCAGCGACGGCGCCCGAGCAGAGGCCTAAGATGCTGGCGTGCTTACGGAGGACCCACTCGAGGGCACCCCAAGTGAAGGCAGCCACGGCCGCAGCGAGGGTCGTCGTGGTGAAGGCCTGGGCGGCAACACCGTCAGCCGCGAGGGCCGAGCCCGCGTTGAAGCCGTACCAGCCGACCCAGAGCATACCCGTACCGACCGCGCAGAGGACCATGCTGTGCGGGGTCATCGACTTCTTACCGAACCCGATGCGCGGTCCGAGGATGATGCAGAGGAGGAGTGCGGACCAACCAGAGGTCATGTGGACGACCGTACCGCCCGCGAAGTCGATAGCCTTGATCGTAGCCTTAGCGTTCCAGACACCATTCATGTCGCCGGTGATACCCCAGATGGCGTGGGCCATTGGGAAGTAGACGAGGAACATCCAAGCCGTCATGAAGGCCATCAAGGCCGAGAACTTCATGCGTTCGGCAACGGCACCCACGATGAGGGCCGGGGTGATGATCGCAAACATGAGCTGGAACATCGCGAAGACGTTCTGGGAGATCCAGTAAGCGTAGTCGGTGTTCGGTGCCGAGGTGACACCATTCAAGAAGAAGAACTCACTGCCGCCGAAGATGTGGCCGAGCAGCGTGCCGTCGAAGCTCTTACCGAAGACGAGCGAGTAGCCGACGGCCCACCAGAGGATGGTGACCAATCCCGCGAGGCCGAAGCACTGGGCGGCGACGGAGAGGATGTTCTTCGTGCGGACCAAGCCGCCGTAGAAGAGGAAGAGGCCGGGGAGCGTCATGAAGAGCACCAAGGCGGCGCAAATCATCATGAAGCCGTTGTGGCCTGGGCCCGTGGCGCTAGCGGCCGGAGTGGTCAGGCCAGCGGGAATTGTGCCCTTGGCATCTTTCAGGACGGCCGAGGGGTCGCCGTTGCCGAGGTAGGCCTCAATGCCAGCCAAGCGCTGTTCCAAGGTCGGGGCCGGCGGGGGCGGGGGGGTCTTAGCGGCTTCAGCCGCAGGAGCGGCTGCCGTGGCGGGAGCGCTGTCCGCCGCCGTCGCCCAGAAGGGCGCCGCCGCGAGAGCGAGGATGGTGAGTGTGCGAAGCAGGGAGTTCATGGCATTCCCCCTATCGCAACGGTCGTGCCAACCGTGCAGGGAATCGCCCCCCTAGTGTTTTTGATTAAAATCCGACTAACAAGCCGTCCTCCCTTGCCTCTTTTCGAGCAATCAGGGGGCACTTAAGCGTTCAACCGACCCAGCGCCGCGCTTAATTATGCTGATAGCCTTCTTCGCCGTGGTCGGCGATGTCCAAGCCTTGGGCTTCTTCTTCCTCGGTGGGACGCAGGCCGATGGTCTTCGCAACGAATAGCGCAATCAGCCACGTCGCTCCCAAGGAAACAAGAATACACAAGAGCATCGCTAAGAGTTGGCCTTGGAGCAGACCCTGGGGAATGAGCGCCCCGCCGGCCGTATGCGCGGTGGAGCTCATCAAGAGACCAGTGGCAAGCGCCCCCAAGGTGCCACCAATGCCGTGGACACCAAAGGTATCCAGGGCGTCATCGTAGCCGAGCTTACCTTTCAAGACAGAGCAGGCCCAATAAGAAAGGCCGCCTGCCAGCGCGCCAATCAGAACGGCGGAACTGCCTGAAACGAAGCCGGCCGCATTCGTGATTGTGGCGAGGCCAGCGATCGAGCCAGAGCAAAGCCCGAGCACCGAAGGTTTCCCGCGGTGAAGTTTTTCGACGATGGCCCAGACGAGGGTCGCGGCGGCGGCCCCGAGCGTGGTGGTCAGGAAGGCCTGCACCGCGACGCCGTCGGCGGCGAGGGCGGAGCCCGCGTTGAAGCCATACCAGCCAGCCCAAAGTAAGCCGGTACCGAGCACGCAAAGTACCATGCTGTGGGGCGTCATCGCGCGCTTCCCGAAGCCCGCCCGAGGGCCGACCATGATGCAAAGCAGGAGGGCCGACCAACCAGAGGTCATGTGCACGACAATACCGCCCGCAAAGTCCGCGGCCTTGAAGGCTGCATTCGGATTAGCCAAGCCTGCGAAGTCTCCCGTCTGGCCCCACATGGCGTGCGCGACCGGGTAATAGACGAAGATGGTCCAGAGCAGGGAGAAGAGCATCACGGCCGAGAACTTCATACGTTCGGCGACGGCACCGATGATCAAGGCCGGGGTGATGGCCGCGAACATGGCTTGGAAGAGGGCGAAGGCGCCCGCAGAGATGCGACCTTCATAGGAACTCGCCTCCGCGCCGATACCCGCGAAGCCGAGGTGCTCCGTGCCGCCGAAGATATGGCCGAGGAAGGAGCCTTGGAGGCTCTTGCCGAACACCAAGGAATAGCCGAACGCCCACCACAGCAGCAGGCCCATGGCGGTCAGGGCCACACACTGAGCGGCGATGGAGAGGACGTTCTTGGTGCGGACAAGGCCGCCGTAAAACAGGAAGAGCCCCGGGATGCACATCAGCAAAACCAAGGCGGTGCTGATGAGGACCCAGGCATTGTCGCCCGCAGTGACGGTGGTGGCAGCGATAGAAAAGAGCATTGTGCGATTTATTGAGCAAGATGCGTGCCAAATTTTATGCAGCGCTTGCTAGTCGCTTGCTTTCGAGGGTTTCAAAGACACAATTTTTCCATCTGTTTAAATAATGTCTAAACTTACGCACTTTGCCGTACTTTCGGCAGTCGGTTTTACGGCTTTGCAGGCGGCCGAGGCCCCGGCGAAGCCCTGGATGGTGATCGCAGATTGGCAGACCCGCAGTGCTCAAACCGTCAACCACGCCGATCCCGTTAGCGGGACTTTCGGGCGTTCGCGTTCGGGCACTGAAGTCATCTGGGCAACCCCGACCGCTGCGGTCGACTTCGAGTACTATCGCTACAAAAACGATTTCACCGGAACTATCCAAGGTTCGGATCAAGCTTATGGCCACACGACGGACTTGATGCTCACCGGCTTTAAGCAGTGGGATTGGAATGCAAAATATTCCGTACAGACCCTCTACGCCTTGGAATCCGCCCATGAAGAAGGGGTTAGCCTTTCGCGGGGCTTTCGCTGGGGCTTCGGCGGCGCCGCCCGTTGGCGGCCAGATGCCGAGACGGACATTACCTTTGGCGTGATGCTACAAGACCGCTTCGAGGCTGGGGTGCTCCCGATACCCTATCTCAAGGCGATCTGGCGGCCCTGCCAAGCCGCGGAGGTCGAACTGCGAGCTACGGGCCTCCAGAACGGGCTCATCATCCGCGGTTACCTGACTGAGGACCGGGCCACCCGCGTCGATCTCTCCGTGATGTATGAGACGCTGACCTTCCGGCTGGCTGATAGCTCGACCTATGGTAGCCGGGCCGTTTCCGTCGGTGAGGTGCCGCTGCGCATCGGGGTCACCCAATTCCTGGAGCGGAGCGGTACCTGGTTTGTCCAAGGTTCTTTCGAGTGGGTGGCGTTTTCCCGGCATTCCTTTGTGCACGCGGGCGAGACCCAAGGCGTCTTCCAAACCGCCGCGACGTGGGGCTTCTCCGCTCGCGCCGGGGCACGTTTCTAAGCCCGCGACCATTCTTACTTTATGCGCTGGATTCTCGCACTCAGTTGTCTCGCCGCGACGCTTGGTGCGGCCGTTTCTCCTGATACTACCGCGAAGCGGACGCGGGCTGAGATTGAGGCTGGCTTGAAGGCCTTGGAGACCAAGGCCCGGACCGCCAAAGAGGAGCCGAAGGTGCCCGCCGGCACCGATAAAGGGAAGGGGGCCAAGGCCATCGTGAATGACCTGATCATTAAGCCCGATGAACTCAAGCGCGCCCGGGCCGAACTACTCCAGCTGAACGGCTATCGCTATCTATGCGGGCTCGAGGCGAATGTTGTGCTCAAAGAGGAATACAATCTGACCTGTAAATTCGGTGCCTATCTCTGTAGCGTGATCGGGCGCATCGAGCACACCCCGGCGAAACCAGCGGGCCTGGATGAATTAGTTTATAAGAAAGGCTACGAAGGCACCTCGCGCTCGAACCTATTCTGGTCATCCGGTCCCGATGGGCTCACGGGTTCCGTTAACGGCTATATGGACGATAGCGATGCCTCCAACATCGCCAAGGTCGGGCATCGTCGCTGGTGCCTGAATCCTGCGATGGGAGCTACCGGCTTTGGACAGGTCCGTGGTTACTCCGCGATGTGGTCGATGGATGCGAGCAACGCCGCCGGTAAGGGCGAGCACATCGTCTGTTTTCCGGCGGCCGGTTTCTGGCCCCTGGCTTACTGGCCGAACAGCCCTGCTTGGAGTATCTCCCTGGACCCGGGTCGTTATCGGGTGGAAGACAATCCGGAACTAAAAGTTTACCTCCTCGGCGGCACCGAACGCTTTCCGCAAGACACCAAGGGGCTAAAGGAACTCAAGTTGACGGATGTGCGCGTGGCTCGCGAGGGCATGGGCATCGCCCAGTGCGTGATCTTCCGCCCTCAAGTCGCCCCCAAGCGCGGTAACCGCTTCGGGGTTTCCTTACCGGTCAAAGGCTGGCGAAGTGCGAAGCTCGAATACATCGTCGAGTTTTACTGAGCCGCAGAGCAGTCGTGGCCTTAAGCCGCGCGGGCTGCGGTAACTGCTCGCGGTAAGGCGTCGAGGATTTCGTCGCGCCGGTGCTGGGCCGTGGCGAGGTCGTGCGTCCGTAACGAACGGCGGACGCGGGCCTTCGTGTAGGCGTCGGGGTGAATCGTGTAATGGATCCACCACGTTCCGTTGTTGTTCCAGAGGTGGTGCAACGGGTTCTCGCCCTGAACGCGGATGGAGAGGCGCGGGGCGGTGGGAGCGGTGTCGGTGGTGTTGATCATGGCGTGTGGATAAAAACGGCACGCAGCACGATCGACTCCGGGGGGAGGATGAATTGTGACCTTTCGGTCCTCATCTCAGGATGGTTATCCTGAAAACCACCGCGGCCTAGAAGGCTCGGTTGGTGCAAGGCAGGGGGCTGCTTTGCTCGTGATGCGTCTGTTAAGGAACTTCACCTACCATGGACGGCGGCGGGCTAAAGGCAAGCCCAGGCCGGCTTGGCCTGTGTCATAGGCCTTTCGGGCCTTATTTCGGCTCGGTTAGCCCCACCGCCGCGCGCAGCTTACGCAAGCCCGGCTCGGCGGTCGTGGCGGCTTTGGCGTAATCGTCCGCCAGTATCTGGCGGGCTTTTTCGGCCTGGGCTTCCACTTGCGCAGCCTCTTTGGCGCGGCTTTCGGCCCGGGTGAGGATTTCCCTAGCGCGACTGACCTGCTTCTGTTCATTGCTGACCTGGTTGGTCCTGGAAGTGAGCGTTGCCTGATAGCCGTCGATAGACTTGGCGTCTTCGCGGCGGCGGCGCGCGGCCTCCAGGTTTTGCTTCGCTTGGTCGACCTGCTTCTCCGCCTTGGCCACATCGGCTTGCTGCCGCTGCATGTTTCCCTTCTCGCGGTCGACGGTTTTCGCCGCTTCGTCTTGGGCGGTGCTGGCTTTCTTGGCCACATCGGTCGCCGTCCGGAGTTTCAGGTGGGCGGACAATAGTTGGTCGAGCTGTGCGCTTTGCAAGGCCTCGGCGATTTCCGGCTGTCGGCTGGTCGGGAGGTCGATGCGCTTCACGTCGTAGGCTAACGCGAAGACACCGCGTCCAGGGATGGTCATCATGGTTACCCGGGGCGGTGCCGGCGGCAAATCGGGGGTGGCGGCGGCCAAGCTGAGGGCGGCAAAGACGAGGAGCATAGTGGCGAAGTTAGCGGGCGGCGGTCGCGGGGCAACCTCGCAGTGCCTGCGCGGAAAGCGCTCGCGGTCCCTTAGCTTCTTCTATTCTCTTAAGAACGCATGGGTTTCTTTCGTTTCCGCAAAGTCCTTTCGTTGGGACGGTTTCTAAAACTGAACCTTTCCAAGACGGGCGTGTCGGCTTCGGTCGGGCGCCCTGGTGCGACGCTCAACGTGCGGAAGGATCGCGTCGATGGGACGGTGGGCGTGCCGGGCACGGGACTCTCGTACCGGGAACGCTTGGCGAATCGCGGGTGCGCCTCGCTCGTGGTCGTCGGACTGGGCCTGCTGACGGGCGCGGGTGCGTGGTGGCTCGCCGCGGCGTGAGCCGCGACGAAACCTTCACGCAAGTGCCCGGGAAAGGACTCGAACCTTCATGCCTTTAGAGGGCGGCGGATTTTGAGTCCGCTGCGGCTGCCATTTCGCCACCCGGGCGACTTACGTAGTCACATTCATTCTGCTCGTGCGGGCGCTCGCAAGAAAAACCGTCACTCGTTCGGCACCCCACCAAACAAAAGAGGCGCCTCTTACGAGGCGCCTCTGGTGGCAGATGTAATCGAAGATTACTTGGCGCCGAGGATCGCGTCCTTCGCGGCCTTAGCCACGCGGAACTTCACGACCTTCTTAGCCTTGATCTGGATGACTTCGCCGGTGGCAGGGTTACGACCCTGGCGAGCCTTGCGGTGCACGAGGACGAGCTTGCCGAGGCCAGGAAGCGTGAAGGAGTTCTTCGCGTTCTTGTAGGCGAGGGCGGCAATGATCTCGAGGATCGCGACGGCCTGTTTCTTGGTGAGCTCTGCCTTCTCGGCGATAGCAGCGGCGATTTGGGACTTGGTGAGGGCTTTGGACATGGTGTTTATGGGTTGGTGTGCAGTGATGCGGTTCTATTTAGTATCGAACTGCGTGCTGAAAACCAGCGAAAAATAAAGGTATTTGTCGGGTTACCGTCCACCCCCGGGGCCACCGCACATTTAAAAAAACTTTTAGTCGGGTTCGCTGTCTGTCATAAGGCACCTATCCCTGACTCCCATGAAGCCTTCGACCCTCTCCACAATTCTTTTGGCGGCCGTCCTCGTCACGGCTCCGCTTCGAGCCGCTGATTCGGTCTCGGTCGAACAAGCTTATCCTGGCATGAGCTTTAGCCTCCCCGTGGCCATCACCCCTTACCCTGGCCGGACCGATGCCTTCTTCGTTGTCGAAAAGGGTGATCCCGATCCCGCGGGTAAGGGTAACTTCTTCGGCGGTAAGATTCAGCTGGTTGAGGGGCTCAAGTCGGGCCAGCCCACCAAGCGCATGGTCTTCCAGCTGCAGGTCAAGGATGGCAAGTTCGAGGCCGGCGGGGAGTGCGGCCTGCTCGGTCTGGCGGTCCACCCGAACGTCGATAAAAATGGGCAAGTCTTTGTCTATTATAGCCTTAAGATTAACGGAAAACTGCACCAGCGGGTGTCCCGCTTCCTGGTTTCCAAGGAAAAGCCATTTAAAATCGACCCTGCCTCCGAGCAGCCATTGGTGTCCCAAGCCGACCCTGCCTCCAACCATAATGGCGGGGATCTCCACTTCGGCCCCGACGGCTACCTTTACTTCAGTTGCGGCGACGGCGGGGCGGGTGGCGACGCCTTCAACACGGCGGGCTTTATTAACAAGGGTTTCCATGCCGCGGTCTACCGTATCGATGTCGACAAGCGCCCCGGCAACCTGGCTCCGAATGCCCATGCTTCGGTGCCGGTCGACGCCCAAGGGGCCGCCTTCTATGCCATCCCGGCCGATAACCCCTTTGTGAAGGCCACGACCCACCGCGGGCAGGCCCTCGAGCCGAAGTCCGTCCGGACCGAGACCTGGGCCACCGGCCTCCGCAATGCCTGGCGCTTCTCCTTCGACCCCAAGACTGGGGCCTGCTTCACCGGTGACGTCGGCCAGAACCTCTACGAGGAAATCGACATTCTGGTGTCCGGCGGGGACTACGGTTGGAGCGAGGTCGAAGCTGACCATATTTTTAATAAAAAGGATGCTAGCGCCAAACAAGGCCCCGCGAAGCCGGCCGCCGCTTCCGCCTACGTGGCACCCATTTACGAATACGACCGCAAGCTCGGTGGCTCCGTGACTGGGGGCGTCGTTTGCCGGAGCGAACGGATTCCGGCCATCCGTGACGCCTACGTCTTCGGTGACTACGCCTCGGGCCGCTTGTTCGCTATTAAGGAGAAGGACGGCAAGTGGACGGGCGAAGTGATTGCTAAAGACATGACGATTGCTGGCTTCGGCCACGACCCCGTGAATGGCGACGTGCTCTTCGTCACGCTGTCTGGCCAGCTGAAACGCCTCGCCCCGAAGAAGTAAGCGGCGATGACGACGCGCCGCGACTTCCTGCGTTCGACGAGCGCCGCGTTGGCGGGCCTGTGGGCCGGGAATGCGCTGGCGGCGCCGACGGTCGCCGGAGCCCCTAGCGGCCCTGAAATTAGCATCTTCACCAAGCATCTGATCGGGCTATCGCACCGTGAACTTGCGGCTGCCGTCGCGCGTATTGGCGTGACGAGTATCGAGGCGCCTGTGCGTTCAGGCGGACACGTGCTCCCAGCTCAGGTGGAAGTGGAGTTACCTAAACTGGTTGAGGCGCTCGCAGCCAACGGCATCACGATTTCGATGCTGACCACTGGCATCAACGCGGTGAGCGATACCACGCGCACCGAGGCCGTGCTGCGGACGGCCAAGGCTTTAGGCATTAAGCGGTACCGCATGAACTGGTATGCCTATGCGCCCGATAAGCCTCTGTGGGCGCAGCTCGACGAGCTCAAACCGCGGTTGCGCGACCTCGTTGCGTTGAGCAAGGAGATTGGCATCCAGCCTTGTTACCAGAATCACTCAGGCGCCAAGAACGTCGGGGCGGCGGTCTGGGATATGGCCGCACTCATGCGCGAGTATCGCCCAGAGGATCTCGCTTGGAGTTTTGATATCCTGCATGCGACCGTCGAGGGCGGGCTCTCTTGGCCCAACCAAGTGGCCTTGGCCCGGGAGCGCATGGCCATGGCCTACTTCAAGAATTTCCGCTGGAAGGGGAGGGCGGTGGATTCCTGCCCGCTCGCCGCTGGCGTCATCGATGCCGGCTATGTGAAGATGCTGAAGGCGTCGCGTTACCAAGGGCCGGTCTGCCTCCATGTGGAATACCTAAAAGGCGCCATCGGTGACCCCGGCTATCTGGATTACGCCATCGAGGCTTCGCGGACCGATCTGGCGACCCTCCGGGCCTGGTGGGCCTGATTTTTGGTTGGTCGATAAGTTAGGCTGGAACTTTCCCATGGGGGGCTTGTTATCGAGGGATGCCCCGTCTCGCCTTCCTCCTGATGGCCGCCGTTTCTCTTTCGGCCGCCCCCCAACCCTACGTACCCACTGAAGGGGGTTCCGTTCCGCTCAACCTCTTCCAAGTCCCCGAGGGCTTGGAGGTCACGGTCTGGGCGCGCTCGCCGATGCTGGCCAACCCAACGAACTTGGACATCGATGCCCAAGGCCGCGTGTGGGTGACCGAAGGCGTCAACTACCGCGTCTACAACAAAGGCGGTAAGCGTCGGCCCGAAGGCGATCGCGTCGTGGTACTCAGCGACAGCAAGGGCACCGGCAAGGCCGACACGGCCCACACCTTCATCCAAGACGCGGGCTGGACCTCTCCGCTCGGCATCGCGGTCTTTGATAATGTCGTAATCGTCTCGCATGCGCCCGACCTCATCAAGTTCACCGACGTGAACCGCGACGGCAAATTCGACCCCGCCGTTGATAAGCGCGAAGTGCTCCTCGGCGGTTTCGGTGGTCAGGACCATGACCACTCGCTGCACGCGATTGTCGCCGGCCCCGATGGCAAACTCTACCTCAACGCTGGTAACTGCGGTGGCTCGTTCACTGATAAGGCCGGCAAGACCTACCGCGTTGCTTCTGGCTACGTCGACCAGCGCGGCGGTGCTTGGCCCTTCGACCCCAAGGCCACGTCTGGGGCCAAGAGCGATGACGGGTTCGTCTGGTCCTCGGGTTTCTCCGCTCGCATGAACGCGGACACCTCGGGCGTCGAAATCATCGGCAACGGCTACCGCAATAGTTACGAGCACTTCCCGTCTTCCTTTGGCGACCTCTTCCAGGGCGACAATGACGACTCCAGTAGCTGCCGCACGTCTTACATCCTCGAGTACGGCACCGCCGGTTACACCACGCCCAAGGCCACGGGCTACAATTCGGTTCGCCGCCCTGGTCAGCCGACCGCCCGCGCCCATTGGCGCCAAGACGACCCCGATACCATGGACGTCGGCGATGTCTACGGATCCGGCTCACCGACGGGGGTGGCCATTTACGAAAACGGCGCGCTGGGCGCGGCGTTCAATGGCACGCTCCTGAATTGCGAGCCGTCCCGTAACACAATCTTCGGCTACAAGCTGCAGCCGCACAAGGGCGCCTTCGCCCTGAACGAAGCCACGCGTAAGGACTTTATCACTTCGAATCCCACGCGCGAATTCGAAGGCACAGACTTCCATCGCATCAAGACCCCGGGTAAGAGCGGTGAACATATCTGGTTCCGTCCGTCGGACGTCGCCGTTGGTCCCGATGGGGCAGTCTACGTGGCCGATTGGTTCGACACGCGCGTGGGTGGTCACCAGACGCTCGATGACACTTGCACGGGTGCAATCTACCGCATCGCCCCGAAGGGCTTTAAGTCGGTCATCCCCAAGCTCGACCTCTCCAGTGCGGCTGGCGCGGTCGATGCTTTGCGCAGCCCAGCGGTCAATGTCCGTCACCTCGGCTTCAACGCTGCGAAGGGCTTCGGCGTTAAGGCTCTGCCCGCGGTGCTTGAACTCGCCAAGGATGCCAATCCCTACGTCGCTGCCCGCGCCGTCTGGCTCTTGCCTTATCTCGGTGACGAAGGCTTGGCCCGCACGAAGGAACTTCTGAAGGATGCGAACCCAGCGAATCGTCGCCTCGCCTTCCAGTCCCTCCGCCGTGCTAACCACGACGTGCTCGCCATCTCGGCAACCCTAGCGACGGACGCCGACCTCGCGGTGCGTCGCGACGTCGCGACCTCACTGCATGCCGTCGCCGCCGACAAGGCCGTGCCGATCCTCGTCGAGCTCGCTAAGCGACTCGATGTCACCGACAAGAATTCCCTCGCCGCCTTTGGCATTGGTGCAGCGGGTAAGGAATCCGCCGTCTGGGCCGCTGTGAAGTCTGCTTACGTCAAGAACGGTGAAACGTGGTCCCCGCAGGTATCCCGCATCGCTTGGGTCCTGCACACGCCCGAGATGATGGATGAGCTCGTCGCGCAGGCTAGCGGCCAGAAGGTTCCCGCCGCCCAGCGCACCTTGGCGACGGAGACCCTCTCGTTTGTCGAGTCCAAGGAGGCCGCACTGGCCATGATCAAACTCGCTGGCGAAGGTTCGCCGGTGAAGGGCGAAGCCGCCACCTGGGCTTTGATGCGCATGACGGGTACTTGGTCGGCCTTTGATATTCGCTCCGAGTTGAAGAAGGCGGGCGTTTACGACGAAGCTAAGGTCGTGGTCGTCCCAGCCCCAGTCCCCGAGGCCCCGAAGGCCACTTTCACGGTTCAGGACGTTCTCTCTAAGAAGGGCGACGCCATCAAGGGTGGGGAACTCGTCCAGCGCTGCACGATGTGCCACCAAGTGGGCGCCATTGGTGCTAATTATGGCCCAGAACTCCGTGGTTTCGCCGCCCGCCAAGGCGTCGAATCAGTGGTGACCGCCATTGTAGAGCCCTCCGCGAGCATCGCCCTCGGTTACGAAGGCTCGACCCTGAAGCTCAAGGCTGGCGGCCAGATTGACGGCCTGATCCAGTCCAATAACGACCCAGTCGTCGTCAAGTCGGCTGGCGGCGTCTCCCAACTCGTCCCCAAGAACCGTATCGGTGGACAGTCCAAGCTGAACCGCTCCCTGATGCTATCGTCTGATCAGCTTGGCCTGACCGCGCAGGATGTAGCCGATATCGCCGCCTGGTTGGCCACCTACAACTAAGCCGGAGGCTTAATTCAGTCTTTTCAGGGGGTTTTCCGGAAGGAAAACCCCCTTTTAATTTCCCGCTTGCTTCCGTGGCCGGGCTTCTCAAGTTCGACCCTCCTTTCCCTAGGCAAGGCACGGCCGCACAACGCGGGCCCGCGACTTACTAGGCCTCCAAAGACCTTTACACACCATGAAGCAGCTCAGTCTCACCGTCTCCAATCGTCAGAACCTTGGCCGTGGCCACTCCCGTCGCATGCGCAACGCGGGTTCCATCCCAGCCATCATCTATGGCCCTGCCGGCAACCACAGTGTTTCCGTTGAACAGGAGAAGTTCCGTGACCTCATGCGTGCCAAGGGCAACGCTGCCGCCCTCATCGAGCTGACCCTCGAAGGGAAGAAGATGCTCTCCATCATCAAGGAGTTCCAGCGTCACCCCATCACCCTGAAGTTCCTGCACATCGACATCCAGCAGATCGACCCGAATGCTCTGATGAGCGTTGCGATTCCAGTCCGCACCGTGGGCGAAGCTCACGGCGTGAAGACCGATGGCGGCACGCTCGCTATCGTTTCTCAGACCATCAACGTCCGTTGCTTACCGAAGGACCTCCCTGAGTTCATCGAAGTCGACGTGACCGAACTGAAGGTCAATGAATCCATCCACGTCGGCGCCCTCAAGGCTCCGGCTGGTATCACTTTCCCCGGCGACCCCGCCCGTGTCGTTGTGGTCTGTTCCGAAATGGCCGCCGAAGAAGCCGCTCCCGAAGCCGCCGCCGCTCCGCTCGCTGGCGTCGAAGGTGCTGCTGTTCCGGCCGCTGGTGCCGCGGCTCCCGCCGCTGGTGCTGCTCCGGCCGCCGCTCCGGCTGCCAAGAAGTAATTTCCGCGCCGGGCGTCCCCGGCACCCGTTCTTTGAAGTCAGATGGTATTCTCGGTCATCGCCGCCCTCGGCAATCCCGGCAAGGAATACGTCGCCACCCGCCACAATGCGGGCTGGATCATCCTGGATGCGCTGGCCACCAAGGCCGGCGCGGAGTGGAAGCACGAAAGCCGTTTCCCGGCCGCCGTGGCCAAGACCACCTTCGGTGGTCAGCAAGTCTTCTTGGTCAAGCCGCAGTCGTTCATGAACTTGAGCGGCGAACCCTTGGCCGCCTTCCTTCACTTCCATCGCCTCACCGCCGCCGACATGGTCGTCTTACACGACGACATCGCTTTCGAGCCTGGCCAGATGCGACTTTCCCAAGGTGGTTCCGCGGCTGGTCACAACGGCATCGCCAGTTGTATCCAGCATTTTGGCGAAGCGTTCCTCCGAGCCCGTCTCGGTATTGGTCCCAAGCGGCACCCCGCCCAAGACCTCGCCGACCATGTGCTCGGTAAATTCCCCGCCGAAGACCTGCAGCGCCTCCACCAAGCTACCCCTGACTTCCTCTTAGGACTCGAAACCCTCCTTTCCCGCGGCCTCCCGGCCGCCCAAAACTTCACCAATAGAAAACCACCATTACCATGACCACCGCCACGATTCGCCGCGCCTACCGCGTTAGCCTAATCCTCGACCTCCGCGGTTCCGCCGAGGCTCCCGAGGCCGCTATCGAACGCCTGAAGGAAATCCTTAAGTCCGTCGACTGTAAGGTCACCGAGGTCGAAAACCTCGGTCAGCGCGAGTTCAGCCGCGCCGTTGACCGCAAGTTCCTCTCGGGCCTCTACATCCAGTTCCACTTCGAAGGTCCGGTCACCGCACCGACCGCCTTCGCCGACAAGCTTCGCCTCGACCGCACCGTGGACCGTATCCTCGTGCAGTCGGTCCGCGCCTAAGCCCCGTCCCGTCTCCTCACGACCATGGCCTCGTCCTTCAATCGCGTGATCCTCGCCGGCAACATGACCCGCGATCCAGAAGCGCGTGCGTTGCCCTCGGGTCAGCCCCTCACCAAGTTCTCCCTCGCGGTCAATCGCGCCTACACCACCAAGGAAGGCGAAAAGCGCGAGGAAGTGACCTACGTCGACATTGAGAGTTACGGCAAGCAGGCCGAAATCATCGCCAAGTATTGCGGTAAGGGCTCGGGCATCCTCGTCGAAGGTCGCCTCAAGCTCGACCAGTGGGATGACAAAAAGACCGGCGAGAAGCGTTCGCGCCTCGGCGTTGTCCTTGAGAACTTCACCTTTATTGGCGGCAAGGCCCAAGGCGGCGAAGAGGGCGGTTCGGCTCCTCGTTCCCGCGGTGGCGACACCCCCGCTCCTTCTGGCGACAACGGCGGCGACGACGTCCCCTTCTAAATTCCACTTTCACTTTAACCCAAGCAAGACACCAACATGGCATTCACCGAAGTTTTACTCATTAAGCCCGTCGACGGCCTCGGCGCCGAAGGCGAACAGGTCCGCGTCCGCGCGGGCTATGCGCGCAATTACCTGCTCCTGCAGGGCATCGCGCTCCCCGTCAACCGCGCCAACACCAAGTACATCGAGTCCTTGAAGAAGGCCCGCGAAGCCCGCGAGTCCAAGGACCTCGAGTCCGCGACCGCGACCTCGGCCAAGCTGGCCGCCCTCAAACTCGTCTTTGCCGTCAAGACCGGTGAAGGTGGTAAGATGTTCGGCGCCATCAGCACCGCTGAAATCGCCGCCAAGCTCGCCGAACACGGCATTGAGCTGGAGCGTAAGCGCATCCACCTCGGCCAGGGTCCCGTCAAGGTTCTCGGTAAGCACCTCGCAACCATCCGTCTCCACGCCTCCGTCTCGATCGAGCAGGAGTTCGAAGTGGTCTCGGAGAATCCGATCGAGCCTGTCGCCGAAGAAGCCGAAGAAGCACCCGAACGCTTCGACCGCGACCAGAAGCCGCGCAAGCCGCGCAAGGATAAGAAGGAAACGAAGTAACCCTTCGGTTCTTACCCTTCCGAAAGCCCGCTCCTTGAGCGGGCTTTTTTTGGCCTAGGCTCAGCGTGCCTTCAGCCAGTCGGGGCTGCTGATCATGAACTCCAGTTGGCCTTTGTAGAAGTTAAGCTGGCCGAGCCAGCGCACGGCTTGACCTTTCTCCGTGGCCTTGACGGATTTCAGGAGGGCCTGATTGGGGACATAAAGGGCGTAGCGTTTATCGCCAATCATGAGCGTCGGCTTAGTGCCGCCGTTATAGATGCCTTCGAGAACGAAGACTTTTCCGACTTGCTGGGCGATCTCGTCCGGGCTCAAGGCAGGAATCGACTTGGCATTCCCGAATTTAGAGACGTCCAACGCAGTGGGGAAGGCCGGGAGGCCCTCGCTGGGCGAGAGTTCCGGGCGGGTCAACGGAGCGGTGGTTGCTTTAGCGTGAACCGTAAACTCGGCCTTAAGTGGGAAGTGGTCGCTGATGCCGGCGCCTGCGGCGTAGTTAGTCCAGCGCCAAGGAGTGGCTGGGTAAGGATGGGCATTCAGTCCGGGAAGAATGACCGCCCCGAAACTGCCGGGAACGTAGTCTAGGCCTTGGCCATCGGCGAGTCCCTGCGAGATGATGAGGTGCATCAGCGTCCCCCATTCGCCGTGGTACTCATCGGACTTCCGGGCCATCGGTTCGACGTCATACCAGAGGTTGTAAAGGTCGGCGCTACCGTTCGCCAGTTTGGCGGGATCGCCTTGGGAGCGTAGGACGTCCTGGATGCCAGTTTTGGCCATGGCGGGGTAGCGCTGCTTTTGATTGTAGTGCGAATTCAGGTCCCCACCGAAGACGATGTTCGCGCGCGCGTTGGCCTTAAGGATCTCGTCAAGCCGGGCGCGGGCTACGCCGGCGTTTTGGATGCGGGTGTTTTCCGTGGCTGGGCTACCTGCACCGCTCTTCCAGTGGTTGGCGAAGACGAACACGGACTCACCGCCCACGTCAATTTCCGCCTCCACGATAGTGCGCGCCGCCTGCACGCGGTGTTGGCGAACCGCTTTGATGGGAAGGCGCGTGAGGATCGCGCAATGAATGGCTTCCTGTTTGATATCCAGGATATCGCCGAGCACGACCTTATAGCCGCTTAGGCCCTCATCTTCCAAGGCCTTGAGTAGCCAGGCTTCAACGGGAGCGCCGGTTAATTCGGCGGGTAGCTCTCCTTTCAGGAGGGCCCGATAGTTTTGTCCGCGGTGAGCCGCGACGAAGGCCTCGGGAGTGATCGTTGAAGTGGGCGTGTGGTCCGCTTCGAGTTCTCCCAGGATGAGGACGTCGGGCCCGCGACCGTCGTGACTGGCCTTGAGCACCGCGGCAATCCGGCTGAGTTTGCTGGCCAGCTTCTCGGGCGTCCAGCGCTCGGGGCTGGAGCCTGTCACCACGAAGTCATCATAGAGCGAGACCTCATCGAGGTCGAAGAGGTTCTCTACGTTGAAGGCCATGACGCTGAAGCGTTGCGCGGACGGCGTGGTCGTCTCCACCGCCCAGACCAGCGACGTACACAGAAAGAGGAATAGGGAGAGGAATCGTTTCATGGATACAGGGTGTAACTATCATTCTCAAGTAGAGGATTTAGCCCATGGCAAAAATGTGAAGAGCAGGTGTCAGGAATGTCACGACTATTGGTCGCTGTCGTCTTTTCGGCACGCGTCGGTCGCGGCATCTGCCCGTCACTTATCCGCCCAGAACATGTAACCCGCGCGGAAGTTTTCACGCTCGAGCCCGGTCACCGTCACTTCACTTTGTCACCATAATATTAGTACATATGAAAAACTTATCCTCCCCTCCATCCCGTCCGCTGATTGCTTTCACCGCGTTGCTCGCGATGGGCTCGCTCGCTCCCGCGGCCGTGATCTCTTTCGACGGGACGACCGCCTACACGCAGGACTTCCAGACGATGACGGGCACGGCGATCGCAACCTCGACGTTCGCTGGCTCTACGATGACGGAAGTCTCCACGCTCTCCGGGGGCTCTGCGGGAGTTCAAGGTTGGTTCATTTACGGACTTGGCTGGACGACCGCTGCCGCCAAGTGGCAGGGGGCTGATGCCGGCGCCAGCACCACCGGAGGGTTCCGTCAGATTTATGATACCTCCGGCGGGCGCGCGCTGGGTTCCCAAGGGTCGGGGTCGGCCTATGGCTTCTTTGGTTTGGTGCTCCAAAATACGTCCAGCTCCACGATTGATACGCTGCAACTCTCTTACGACGCGGTCATCGGCCGGAACCCCTCGACCACGATCAATCAGTTCCCGCTTTCTTATCTTGTCAGCGCCACGAATGTCAGCACTTCGACGGCTTCGGGCGCTGCGGGTACTTTCGGTGCGACGATGACCGCCACGACACTGGGTTTCACTACGCCCTCGACGGGTACGGGGGCTATAGGCACGCCGGCTCCCATCAGCCCCATGTTTAAAATCGGCACGAAGGCTGGTAACCTGACGGGCTTGGGTTGGGGTGCTGGTCAGTTCCTGTATCTTGCTTGGAAAGAGACGGATGAGGGGGGTAATGACGCCCTTGCTGGGGTGGACAACTTCTCTCTCAGTGCCCCGGTCATCCGCAACTTGGTCTGGAACTTGGCCGGCAGTGGGGTCTGGGATGCGGCTACCTCTAATTGGGCCAATAACCTGACACCGACGGCTTACGCCGCGGGAGATGGCGTCACTTTCAATGGGACGGGCGGCACCATCACCCTTTCGGGTGCTTTGGCGCCGATTTCGGTGACCGTGGATAACGCCTCGGGGACCTACGTGTTCAGCGGAGCCTCCGCTAGCGATAAAATCACTGGGGCGACGGCGTTGACGAAGGCTGGTGCAGGCATCCTGCAGCTGACCTCGGATAACGATTATTCCGGCGGAACGACCGTCAATGGCGGAACAATCGTGGTCGATGGCGCCAGCCGCCTTGGTACGGGAACGATCGCCCTCGCCGGCGGCACCCTGCAGCTTGCAGCCGGGACTTATACCGTCGCCAACGCCCTCAGCGTGGGGGCGGCGGGTGGTACGATTGATGCCGCCGCCGACCGCACGATTTCAGGTGCCGCGGCTCTCGCAGGAATTCTGACTAAACTGGGCACGGGCACTTTGACCCTCGGTGGCACCATCTCTTCTTCCGCCGGGGCCGCCTTTAATGTCGCGGCGGGCGATCTCGTCCTCGGGCAGGCTTCGGGCATCGTCAAGGTCTTCGCGAACTCGACGTTAACGGGCAACCTAGTCCTCGGCGGCCCCATCCGCTTCGACGTCAATGGCAGTAGCACGGTTTCCGGTCCAGGTGCGATCAAGGTCGTCAGCTCGGGCGCGCTCTTTTCCAACACTTCAGGCGACCTAGGCGGTACGATTACCTCAGAAATTATTCTTAACAGTACGGGGGCCGCCTTTACCAAGGGTGCTTGGACGGGAACTACCTACACGCCGTCGACTACTTTTGCGACTACCATTGGTGGCACGAATGGTGGCACTTTATCGGTTAATAAGCTCAGCGGAAATTCCGATGTGGATATTTCCAATAACTCTACAACGGGTGGCGGAACGATGACGTTGACCCTCACGGGCGTGAGCACCTACACCGGTAACACGACCATCAACGCGAACACCCCGACGGCGGGCGCTAACTTGGTGCTCGGCATCAACAACGCCTTGCCGACGGCCACCGGTATCATCGTCGGCACCAAGACCGGCGTGAGGCTCCCGGTGATTGACCTGAATGGTTATAGCCAACAGGTCGCCTATCTGGCCGACGGTGCCCTCGTCTCCGTTTCGCAATACCTGACGATCACCAATAACGGTGCGACCGCTTCGGTGCTCACCTTGGGCGGGGATGCTTCTCCCGGCACTGGCTTCTCGGGTTACCTCTCGGACGGTGCCGGCGGCCTTTCCCTCGTGAAGACCGGTTCGAACACCCAGACGCTTTCGGGCTTTGGCGCCTTTAACGGTGGCGTGAACGTCAACGGTGGCGTGCTTAGGGTCATCGCTGCCAATGGTGGCACTAGCAGCACGGCCTTAGGTACGGGTGGCGTCGTCATCGGCGGCACGGGCCAACTCTTCGTCGCAACGACCATCACCAACCACCTCATCGTGAATGCTGGCGGCCGTTTGGCTGGTAATGGTGCCACGGGCGCAGTTACCGTGAATTCGACCGGCGTACTCGCCGCCGCCACGACTCCTGGTCTATTGAATGCTGCTACCTTGACGACCAATGGACTCACGACGTTGAAGTCCGGCTCCGTCCTCGAGTGGAAGGTTAATGATGCGGCCGGCCTCGCTGGCATTGGTTACGATACTTTCGCTTTCGGCTTGGGTCTCGACCTTAGCAACCTCTCGGCCGCGAATAAGGCAACCATCCGCGTCGTTTCCTTTGCTAACGCGGGCGACGCCGTGTTTGGCAATTCCACGGCCTTTGCCAATGGCCAAGCCCGCACGTTCACCTTGGCGAACGTGGCGTCCATCACGATGCCTGGCTCGACGAATAATATCACGGATCTTTTCACCTACGACCTGACGCAGTTCCGCTTCGCTGATGGCACGCAGGCCGACCTCGCGAACTGGTCGCTAGCCTATGACGGTGCGGCCATCAGCCTCGCCTATGCTTCGGCAATTCCTGAGCCTTCCACTTATGGCTTGGGCCTTGGCTGCTTGGCCTTGGCGTTCGTCGCCGTGCGCCGCCGCCGTCAGTCCGCCCCTAAGGCTTAAAGTTCGGTCGCGTTGGTCTTAGTTGCCGCCGAGTCCAGAGCGTCGTCCGTTCAGGAGGGCGGCCCCGATGAGCGACGCGGACAGGAAGGCCATGGACCAGACGCCCAGTGCCGCGGCCAATTGCGGGCCGTCGCCGAGGGCGGACATCAGCGCAAAGGTCGCCTTCGTGATAGGGTAGTGCTCTGCCCGTTGGGCGAGGATCAAGCTATCGCTCACTTCGAGCATCGAGAAGGCAAACGCCAGGACCGCGCCCGCGGCCAGATGGGCTGCGAGGAGGGGTAGGGTGATGCGCCGCCACGTCGACCAAAGCGATGCCCCCATCGAACGCGCCGCCATTTCCAGTGCGGGGTCACATTGTTGCAGGCCAGCACAGGCAGCTCGAGTGACGTAAGGCAGTCGGCGGATGGCATAGGCTACGCTGAGGAGCAGGAAGGGGCTCCCACCCGCACCGACGAGGATCGCAAAGGGCTTACCTTCTTGGGACAGCGAGAGGTAGCCTAGGGCTAACACTAAACCGGGGACCGCGAGCGGCAGCATCGTCAAGGTATCGAGGAGGTGCCTGCTCCGGAGGTCCGAGCGGGTAATGACCCAAGCAGCGGCGGTACCAATCACTAAGGCCAGACACGTCGCCAAGCCTGCGTAAGCCAAACTGTTTTGAATGGAGGGCACGACCAAGGCACTGCCTAAGGCTTCTTGCCAATGGGCTGCCGTGAATTCGACTGGTAGGATGGATTGATGCCAGTAGCCAGAAACAGACATAAGCAAGACACCCAAGTGCGGGAGGCAGGCAACTGCCGCCACGCCTGCAAAGAAGGCTGAGCAGGCCCAGCCCGACCAGCCTTGGAGGGCTTGCGGCTCGGCGCGTTGGCTGGGACGTGGCGCTGCGCCACTCTGGCTTAGACCAAAGGCGAGTTTGGAGGCGAGAAAGACGCCGCCTGCGATGAGTAGCACGATGGTCGTGAGCGCATAGGGCAAGGGGTTGCGGTCCAGGTTTTTTATTCCATCCAAAATCTGCACGGGAGCGACCCGCGGGAAGTCGAAGACTAAGGGGACGCCAAGTTCGGTGAA
>Ga0208811_1000067_pt1 | contig 30101 bp, 44 predicted proteins | sample Colrivmet1561A02_FD_187681 | JGI IMG/M metagenome (GOLD analysis project Ga0208811, IMG submission 187681) | Estuarine microbial communities from the Columbia River estuary - metaG 1561A-02 (SPAdes) (version 2) | ecosystem: Environmental > Aquatic > Marine > Intertidal zone > Estuary | place... | reverse complement strand
GCCATCATTCTCAATTGTCCAGCCAGGCTGGAGCTGTGGGGTGGTGAGCTTATCACCCTGATATTTTTTGGCCATAGGTTATACAGTGAACATAGATTGATTGGGATCTTTAGTGAAATCCACACCCTGCATTTTGCCTGATGCGATTTCTTCGCGCAGCTCCACCACTGCCTTGAGAATTTCTTTCTCTGTTTCAGCAATGCTTTTAAGGTATTCAGGAGCAGGATCAGATGGGATGAATTCACCAGCCATAGCACCCCCGATTTCTCGCAGGCTGGACACAGTAAGCTTGGCATTTTTGGCAGTTTCCTTGGCCTTCTCATCCTTGACCTTCTGGGCTTCTTCAAGATCCTGGGCTGTGCGCTTGGCATCATTCTTTGCAGCAGCTTCCTTATCCTTTTCCAGATCGGCCACACCTTTGGCCTGCTCAGCCAATGCTGCGGCCACAGCTTCATCATTCATCCTACTCATTTCCAATTCAGAAAGGGCTGCAGCTGAGCCAGCACCAGCTTCAGATCTAGCCAGGGCTGCAGCTTCCCTGCGCTTCTTAAGGATGGCCAGCACTTCTTCTTGTGCCTTAAGGTCTTTTGCTGCAGATGCAGGGCTAAGCACAATGCCACCAGCTGTAGTGCCTTCAGCTGCTCTTTCACCAGCCCTAGCCAGCACTCCTGCCACTTCAGGATCACTACTTTCAAGGAAAATTCTTGTGGCTTCTGTCGCAGCAATTGCAGCCTGCTCCCTGTTCTTTGCCTGCTGCTCCCTGCGCTTCTTTTCCTCAATTAAAGTAATCTGATCCTGGCTGATGCCTGGATCTTCACCATACCCATTGGCAATCTGCTGTGCCTTGAGCAGCACAGGGATAAGGTCTGCAGCACTCTTGCCCAGCATTGTGGTGGCCAAGGCCATCCTGTCTGTGTTGGAAGATGCACCACCCATAGCAATGCCCATTGCTTCAATAACCTGGATGGGCTTAAGCATACCAGCTGCAATCTGCTCAGCTGAGAAGCCCAAGGCAGTCAGCATCTTTTCCTGCGCGCTGCCACTGATGGTGGCCTGATCAATGATGTCAGTGACCTCACTAAATAGCTTGGCCACCTTATTAACCCCAATGCCACTTGCCTCAGCTGCCTTGCTAAGCCTTAGAAATTCATCAGTGGCCACACCAATATCTGCAGCCTTATCTGAAATCCCTGTGTAAGCTTCAATAGACTCAGAAACCTTCTTCTTCTGGGCTTCAATGGCTTCACCAATCATTGATATTCCTGTATGCACTAGGGTAAGTGGCGCAGCAAAAGACAAGAAGCCTTTGGCTAGGTCTGTGCCTAGGTTCTTAATCTTCTTTTGCACTGTCTCCACAGCCCTGGATGCCTGATCCCTGGCTGAAATTGTGAAAGAAAGGTCGTTACTCATTGTGCTTCTTGGCTTCTAATTCTGCCAGATGGTCAATCAATTCTTCATCATCTGTGGTGAGGATATCCAGCTTAGCCCCCTGCTGGATATTGAAGGCAGTGGCCAGCCATAGGGCTTTTGCCTCAGGCATATTGAGCGCATCACTGTAGCTCATCCCATTTCTGACCAGGGTGGCCAGGATGCTAAGCTGCCAGGGGATTGAGCTTTCCCCGCTGCTGGCTTTCTTTTCGTAAAACTTGGGATAAGATCCCTGCTGGTTTATGTGCTTAACGAAAGCCAGGGATGCCTCAGCCATCCTGGGCTTGGATAGGGTAAGCACTAAAGCCTTCCATTTGTCGGCCAGGGTAAAGCCATCAATGCTTTCATCTGCACAGATCTTGATGGCCAGCAGCAGATCTGTGGGAGTGAGCTCCTTATCCTGCGCCACATAGGGGCTGGCAATTCCCTCCAGAAAGATCCTGTGCTTTAGGCAGAAGGGCTTAAGCTTCTTGCCCAGGATGGATGTGCCTGAGGGGGTGAGGAAGGCACTGAAAAATCTAAGGTCTGCCATTACAGCAGACCTTAAGAAGCCCAGCCTGGAAGGTCAATCTGCGTTAAGCAGATGTGACCTTTTCGTATTGTGCAGCTGTAACACTGATGCGCATAAAGCCCTTGGCTTCCCCGCGCTCCTCAATCTGGGTGATGTGCCCACTAAACGCATACCCATTACCTGTGAAATCAATCTTAGTGCCAATTGTAACAGCATAGGCTGAAGGCACAAGACCTTCCACAGTCAGATTTTTGCGCTCATCTGAATAGCGTATTGCAATCACTTCACCTAGGGCATTTGTCACTTCATCAGCATTACCATAGCTAATGCTGGTGGTATAGCTTTGAACAGTTAAGCCTGTCACAGTGCCAGCTGTGCCATAAATGTGGGCTGTGCCCTGTGTCTTAATTGCCATTGGTATAGTGGTTTAATAATGCACCAAAGGTCAAACACACCATCAGGTGTTACTCAGGCAGATCAGCACATCAAAGGCCAGGGTGGTCATAAAGGCGCGCTCACCCCTGCCTTCATCCAGGCTGGTCTGCGTTACATCATAGCAGGTGGCATCATTGATGGTGACAAAGCTGGCCTTGATGGTGGCCAGGTCATTCATCAACCCCATCACATCCTGGGAAGCTTCCCTGTGGGTGGCAATGGTGTCATCATCAATGCTATTGAAGATGCCAATATTGACCTTGCACACATAATTGCCCAAGCCCTGGGAGATCTCACCAGGGTAGGCTGCACTCTCACAGCTCACAATGATGCTGGGCAGCTCAAGCTCAGTGGCTGCTTGGCCTTTAAAGATTGTATAACCATTAAGGGCAGCTTCTGCATCAAGCACAGCAGCCAGGGCATCTTCAGTGATATTCAGTGGGGATTTGGATGGCATAAAGTGTTAGGTAGGTGATCTGCCTGTGTTGGCTTTCTCAATAGCAATCCGCATAAAATGACGCATCCTAGCAGACATTTTTCCAGCGCGCACACCAATCACAAAACGCCTAGTGCCTGCGAGGTAGCCCACCCCAAAGATATTGCCCAGGTCATTGCGCACTGTCATATGCACATCATTGGCTGCTCCATTAAAGATATTAAGCCCCACAGATCCGTGGCCTGCAGGGTGACGGGAAACCCAGGTGGGCATCTTACGCAGGCCAAATTTCTTTTCCACCCCATTGATCTTAGGTGTGCCAATCTTATTAATGGCAGAAATCCAGCCTGCCTTCATAAAGCCTACCCTAAGCTGTCTGGTCTTAATGTATCTTTCAATAATCTGGATGGACGCAAAGTGGGGCTGCTCACCCTTCACCTGGCCTGTGATTGGATCTCGGCCACCATTCTTTCTGATGCGTCCTTTATACATCTTTCTGATGCGATCGTGGCGCGCCTTCAATGCACTGTCATTTTCAATGATGCCAATGCGTCTGCCACCAAATCTGCCAAATAGATTTTGGGCGCGTTTAAAGGCGCGCTCAGGGTTTGTATCCTGCCAGATCTTCATTGCCAGCCCCTGTGTCTTTGGTGGCTTGCCCATCCTCCACTTGGTAAATTTGGCCAAGCTATTCTTCTTTGACCCCATAGCTGAAGCCAGGGTTTTGCTATCCTCACCCACCACTGTCAGCACATCATTTGCAACAGCCCAATTGCCCCAATGCTCAGCAATCTTCTTATCACCCTTGCCACCTAGCTTGCCATTAAGTGGTGGGCTGAAATCAATGGCAGCGCGACAGGTCAAAGCCCCTTCCTCTTTTACCAGGTCAATGCTCATCTGTTTTGTGTAAGCACCAAAATCAGCATACACCTTTGTAAGCTGCGCGTGTAGGTTTCGATTAACTGTGATGATGATATCAGACATAGCTTATCTGGTATTTTCATCCACCACTGTCAGCTGCACCCAGGCAGATCCAGGCTTTCTGAAAGGCTTGCTGGTGATCCTGAAGATACGGCCAGCCCAGGTGAGCTTCTTGCCAAAGGCCATATCAGCTGAAGCAGCCAGGGCTGCAGCTGTGGCTGGGATCTTCACTGTGGTGCTGATCTGATCCATCAGGCCACCAGCATCCAGGGTAGGATTTAGGGTGGCATCAGATACCATAGCTGGGAAAGTGTTAGCCCCAATGGTCACTGTCTGCCCAGCTTCAGCTGTCATAGCTGTGGCATCAGCCAACATCATTGCAATTAAAGCTGCATCCATATCAATGCACCAAAGGTCTATCTGCCCTGCGCCCATCCAGGGCTGGCTGGCTGTGCCACCTGGCTTGCCCCAGGAAGCCTTTGCCCTGGCTACCCCTGACCAGGATACCCACCAAAGCAGAAAGCCCCCGCCAGGGTAATCTGGCGGGGGCTGGGTGCTTAGCTGTTGGCCTGCTGGGTGCGGGGGTGTCTGGTGTTATCCAGGTGGAAGTGGACAATCCACTGCTGGCCATTGGTGTCATCCTTTGCCCAGGTGTCTGCCCTTCCTCCGCAGCTCCATTTGTAGTTTCTGCCTTCCCCAATCCAGGTGGCCACTGCCTCAGCCTTCTCCTTGGCCGTAGCCAGGGGGCAGCTTGAGTAGGTAGCCCAAGCCCAATTGCCACCACCCCTGACATTATCAGGGATGAAAGGACAGGCTGGGCTGGCTGGTTTCGGGGAAGCCTCTGCAGGCTTGGTGGTGATCTTGCGTTTTGTCATTGTGTGTTTTGGTTTGTATCCCTGGCAGGCTTGCGCCTGGCCAGAAAGGTAATCACCACCATCAGCTGTCAAAGATCAGAGTGATATGCTGTCTATCACTTCTAACATCATAGCACATCATTTGCTTTTGTCAACACATCATTTCTACAGCTCCAGGCAGTGGACACAAAAAAACCCCACCATTTCTGGTGGAGCTTGATGATCAGCTAAGTGCCTAAGCTTAGGCTGTCTTTACTCGCTTACCAGCTGTGGCGCGCGCGGTCTTGACACCAAAGCGCATTGTGGCCGTGAAGCGCAGCACACCATCTGTATCCTGTGCGCGCAAGACCTGGACAGACAGACCAGAAGGATCAGTAGCTGTGGACACATCACCAGGGAACATACCAGCATAAGGCAGACCCATACCAATTGCGAGTGCGTCAGCACCGCAGGCAAAAGCTGCGAGATTTTCAGAATTGGTAGGAAGGTCAGTGAATTCAAAGACCTGGAAGCCAGCAATCGTGCCGATCAGACCAGACGAAATCAGGGAGGATTGACCAGCCTGATTGAAAGGAGCTGTCAGGGTAGCATCCTTGCGGAGCGCGCCAGCATAAGCACCATTGACCAGGAGGCAGCGGGGATCACCAGCCTTGGCATCATTGAGATCTGTATTGAGATCAACGACCTGGGCATAATTGAAATTAGCTGCAGTGATCACTTCATTGGCCGAGAAGTTAGCATTGACCAGCTCAGCACCAATCAAGGCGTGAAGCTTCTTAGAAAGCTGGTTGATGGCTTCAGGCACAAAGGCGTTGGCCAGGTATTGCTCACCATATTCACCCACTTCATCAGGAGTAAATTCCTTGGTGCTGTGGTAATGTTTAAGAAGCACTGTGACACCTGTAAGGTCTGCGTTGTCACCTTCCTTATAGCCACCATTGGCCTTGGAGAATTCCTTGGCAACGCCACCCGAAACCAGATTGACCTGGATCGACTTGCCAACGGCATTGGTGGTGAGGTTTGTGGAGAAAGCGGAGAGGACACCCAAGCGACCCTTAAGGCCAGCCAGGACGATTTCGGAGAGAACAGCAGGAGCTGCTGTGAATGTGTTAGCCATTTGATTTAGTTATTTAGGTATTAGAGTTAGGGGAAAAATTAGAAGCCAGGAGCAATGATGCTCTTGTGCTTTTGGAAGAAGGCTTGGCGCTCAGCACCAGGCTTCATTGCCATAAAGGATGCAAAGATCTGCTTGGCATCCTGGGCTTCAGCCAGCGCGTCAGTAGCTGGGGAATTGGCCACAGGCTTAACACCCAGGGAAGCTACCACCTTGGCAGCTTCCTTGCTGGCTGTGATCTGATTGGCCTGGGCTTCAGCAAGCTGCTTGGCCAGGGTATCCTTCTCACCTGTGAGGATGGCAATGATGCTTTCCGCATCAGCCAGCTTCTTTTGGGCTTCAGTGGCCTCAAGCTTGATGGCTTCAGTGCTGGCCATCTTCTCAGCTGCTAAGGCTTCAAAAGCCTTCTTCAGCTCAGAGTGTTCAGCCTGGGCAGTGCCAAGGCTGGCATTGAGCTGAGCAACCATTTCTTCAGGGGTGGAGGATGTAATTTCTGTGGCCATCTTATTAATGCACCAATGGTCAAATCACTTCTTGAAAGCTTTGGCCTGGATACCCTGGCTGGCTGTGCCTTCCAGCTGGCCAAGCAGGATCTTCAAGCTGTCGGCCAGACCTGTCACCAAGCCCTTTGCTGCAGCTTCTTTGCCAGACATTGTGCCACCATTTAGATCAGCATCAGCCACCATTGTGCGCTTCATCTTCACGGAAGCCTTAAAGCTGTTGGCAGCATCCATCACGGATTTCTGCAGATAGGCATCCTGGGCTTCAGTGATTGGCAGGCCAGGGACACCAATGCCCTTAAGCTCATCAGATCGATAGATGCGGACATTGATGCCCATTGCCTTGGCTTGCTCAGATACATCTGTTACCACAGCATACACACCCACGCTCCCTACAGAAGCTGAGCTGGATGCCACCAGGCGCGTGCTGGCACTTCCGATCCAATAGGCAGCGGAATTCATTGAGCCAGATGTGTAAGCAATTGTTTCCTTCCCAAGCCCCCTGATCTTATTGGCCAATTCCTCCACCCCATCAATCGTGCCACCATCTGAATTGATATTGAACAGGATGCGCTTGGCATCAGATGCCATACCCTGGTCAATCCAATCATCCACTGTTTCCACATCAGTAGCACCAATGCCTTCAAGTGGGCTTAGCCCCTTGCCAATCATACCCTGGATAGGGATGATAAATGTGCTGCCTACCTGGTAAGGCTTAGGAGCTTCACCAAAAAATTTGGATAGGAGATCAGTAAAGCCCTGCTTTTGGACTATGGCCAGGTGCTGCTGTGCAACCTGGTAATCTACCAGGAAGGGGCGTTGACCATTGATTGCTTTGATAAGTGAGCGCATAGGGTTTAAAGTTAGGCAGGCTGATCAGGAGAAGGCAGGCTGCCATCAGCCTGGGCAATCTGGAATTCAGTGGCAGTAGGTTTGCCCTGGCCATCTTGCAGCCAATTGAAGCCTGGCTTGTATAGCATCCAAAGTGGCAAGCCTTCAGCTTCAGCCAGCTCCTTGATAAATTTGAAATCCTTGGCGCGCTTCACCATCTCAGTGCGCAGATCCAATCCGCGCTGGGCATAAAGCTCAGACATAGAAAGCAGCCCCAGCTCCACATCAGCACGATCCTGGGCAGCATCACGGCCAGCATCAATGGTAAGGCGTTTAGGTGTAGTGCAGCTGACCTTCCACCAATCGGGGCTGTCAGGCAGCTCACCATTGGCAATCTTAGTGCCAATCACATACCTATAAATAGGGATGATAAAACGCTCAATCAGGATGGTCTGCCAGCGGGAAAATACCCTGTCACTTTTGGCAGCAATTAATCTCAGTGCTGCGCCCCCTGCTTCAGAAGGGTTAATGAATTCATAGGGGATAGATCCCCTGCTGATATCAGATTGGATGGCCTTAAGGAAAGAAACGAAATTTCCATTTGGCCGTTTGCTTTCTAAGCTGCCAAGGCTTTCACCTGGCTCAAGCACAGCCAGCTTGCCCCCTAGCTTTCTGGCCAGGGTTTCACCATTGCTGCCACTTGTGCCCATCTCATCCTTAAGCTGGCCTGCGACAAAGCCACCTTGCTTGTGCAACACCCTTGTGAAATCGGAGTCATTGCGGACAGCGAGCATTTCCAATTTGAGTAGCTCATCCTCCGATTGAATATCTGCCCAGCTGTGTTGAAGCAGGGGAAGCCCCCGCGCGCCAGATGAATAATCCTGCTCACAGATGTGCATCACAGAATTGGCAGGGATCTCCCTGCTGACCTTATTGGGCTGCAGAAAATTGTAAGATACAATTCTGCCAACACTGTCAAAGCGCACACCATCAATCATCCCTTCAGGCACAGGCACTCCCTCAGGGTTGCCTACCTTATGCCCTTCCACCAGCTGGATCTTGGGATTGCCAAGCTCATCTGTGGTCAGGATGCCAAAGCTGTCACCATCACGCAGCGCGCCCCTAAGGGGCAGGCGTTGCAGATCTACCCAGGAAAATCGCCCTGACAGATCCAGCTGCTTGGCTGCTTCAGCAAAAGCTTCTTCATAAATCGCAGCCTTATCCCCATCTGCACTGTGGCATTGGATGGTGATGCCATCTGCCCCACACACATAGGTCACATAATCACCCAGGATCTGGCGCACCAGGCCACAATTGCGCTCACCATACCTCAGGCGCTTAATCATTTCCAGCCTATCATTGGCTGTGTAATCCACTGAGAAATCTACAGCTGTGCCATAGATTGCAGCACGATTGGTGCTGGCCTGGATGCTAGTGAATTGAGCTGAGCCAGCCAGGTGCTTAGGTTTAGCACCATCACCCTGGATGGTAGGCTGTGTGGTTTTGCGTTTAGCCATAAATTAATCTTCCAGATTTTGCCAATTGGATTTGATAACAGTGGTGCGCTCACCATAGGTGTCACTGTCCGCAGCTGATAGGGCAAAGCAGGCTTCACTGAAACGCTCCTTGGCAGGCATTGTGATGGCCTTGCTAACACTTGTGCCACTGTCACTGTAGCTTGTGGTGATCACCCCTGTGGTTAATTCCACCAGGGCAGCATCACGGATTGCCACAAGAGTGAGAACAGGAAGCCCAATAAAAATCCCTGAAGAAGCCATTTGAAATTGCACCAAAGGTCAATGGGGGTGCTTGCTGGCCTGCCCCACATTACAATGATCCCACCCGATTGCTTTGCACAGACCAGCAAGCACTTGCCTTATCCTGCCCCATCAGTGGCCTGTGTCAATCCACCTTCAGGCTGCGCGCCTGGCCTTTCTTCTTCAGACACATCCCTGCCAATGATGCCCCAGCGCACAGCCAGGATCACACCCATACAGGCACAATCCCAGGCGTGATTGCCTGCTGTCTTTCCAGCTGGCATAATCCAATGGGCTTTGCCTGATCTGCTATCCTTCACCCTCACTTCAGCTGTGAGCTGTGCCACATAATCATCAGGCACATTTCTTGCATAGGTATGCAGCCTGCGTTTCTGCAATCCAGCCAGGAGATCCTTAGTGGCCAGATTGCTCCACACAATCATTTCACATCTGCGCGCCTGGCCTGGCACAAAGATCAGCTGCTTGTCGGAATAAAATCGTTTGGTGGTTTTAGTGCCCATATCCTGCACAGTGAAATCAGCCTGGCCACTTCCTCTCAGTGCCTTCCATCCCCTGGCTGCACATTGGGCATAGACCTCTTGCGTCTGATCTCCTGAGTCAACACCAGCCAGGGCTTTGTTTACCTGGTGGAGTTTAGCCAGATCATCAAGCTGTTGCCAGGTGTCCACCTTGCCAAACCAGCGCAGCCTGCTGTGGCCTGTCTTGCTCCAGCTCCTTACCTCAGCCCAGAAGAAGCCCCGCTGCACATCTATGGAAAGGGTGCGGAAGGGCACTGAGCCATCAGGGATATTGCTGCTGTGGATATCCACCACCCTGGCTTCAGGTGTGATCTTGGCTTCCATATCCCAATCATCACCCAGGGAATAATCACCAGCCTTGGCCTGGCTTGCAATCTCGCCACCATCTTCTGACCAGGGCAGTGCCAATCTCTTTTGCTTCCACACCCTGCGCCCAGACTCATCCCCATACAGGTCTGCACTCTCTTTGGCCTTGAGCATTCTCACAGCTTCCTTGCCCCAGGATGAATTAATCAGGCAATTCCAATGCAGGCCAACATTGCCCCAGCTACTGCCTGTGCTGGTGGCCTTGAAGCCTGCACCCCTTTCAGGGTTATTGGCTTCAGCCCTTACCCCTGGGGTATCCTTCAGCCTGACCTGGCAGTGCGCGCATTCATATGTAGTGCCCACTTCCACCAGCTTGGTATCCCACATACCACCCACCTTAGCTTCTTCAGGGAAGCGAATAAACTCCCACAGCCAGGGCTGAAGCTTGCTGCAGCTGGGGCAGGCAAAGTGCCACACCCTTTGATCAGTGCTGTCATACAAGCTGTGGAATTCATCACCCTTATTACCAGCCTGGCCAAAGGCCAGCACCCTACCCATCCAGCTGAAAGCCTGGGTGCGCGCTGAAGCTTCCAGGATATGCCCCCTGGGATACATCCAGGCTTCATCCATAATCACTGTGCGCAGGGAAAGGCGTTGCAGATTTCCCTCATTCCAAGCACCCCTGCAATACAGGGTTACACCATTGGTGAAATCGGCCACTGTGCTTTTATCATTATCCCCATCAGACAGGAGTGCCTTGGCTGGTGGGCATTGATTAATCAGTGGGCGCACATACCTGATGAAGAAATCTTTGGCTTCTGGATCTGTGGGCTGCAGCATCATAAAAGGTGCGGGGGCATTTACAATCTGCCACAGCGCATACAATCTTTGCAGCAGGGATTTGCCTGACTGCGTTGCAGCTATCACCACACCCAGCTTTGTCTCAGGATCAGTGAGGATGCGCAGTGCCTCAGCCAGCCAGGGTGTGCGCTTCAGGCTGAGCTTTCCCCTTATCATTGAGTCAGGCACATCATTCACATTATCTTCCACCCACTGCACCACATCACCTGTGAAGCTTGGCCTGATGGTATCCTGTGCTGTGGCCAGCAGCCTGGCTTCCTGGCTGGTCATAGGGTTTCCTTTGCCAGATCACTGCGCACTTCAATTGCCCACTTGGTAAGGGATTTAATGGCCGTTTCAGGTCTGTCAGGATTGCATCCCTCAGCACATTCAAGGGGAAGCTTGTCTAGCTTCTGCACCACCTTGGCCGTCCACTTGGCAATGAAGGCTTGGGCTTCACTCAGCTTGATCAGCTCCCTGGCTTCCACTGCCCTGGCCTTCTCCTTATCCTGTAGAAACACCAGCCCCTTCAAGCTGCCATTGTATGCTGTCTGCAGCTTGGCCTGGGCAGGATCGTTTCCAGATATTGCTGCCATCAGTGCATCACGCGCCAGATCAATGATGAGGATGTGCTGAGCCAGGGCATAATCAAGTGAGCCATTGGCCAGGGCTGTCACTGCCTGCAGCTGAACAGGGCTGAGCTGAGCAGCAGCTGGCTTGGGTGGTGGGGCTGGTAGCTTACGCAGCCTGCCTGCCTTGCGCGCCTTCAGCCAATCCCTGGCCTGCACCAGATCCTTGGGCATCCCTTCCTGGCACAGCTTGCTGACATAGCCAATTGATAGATCAAGCTGCTTGGCCAATTCCCTTTGCGTCATAATATTGATGGTAAATGATTGGCTGATTTAAGCCTGGTGCGTTTCCTGACCGCCTTTTGATGAAAACCCGTGTTTTTTGGCGGTGGTGGATGCCCCACGCCTCACAGGGGGGGGATTAATAGATTTCTTATGCACCCCTTTGGTCATATAACCATCAGAAAAATCATTTAGATTATTATCATCAGCTGCAGCCTGGGATTGTCTCATCCTGGAAAGCAATCCTGGTGCGATCTGGCCAGCGTGGGCTGCAAGCTTCAGCACTCGCACTGAAATGGCCTGCTTGGTAAGGCCAAGCCTTCTTGCAAGATCGTTTTGTGTAGGGGCATCACTTGTCTGCAGGATTATTTTCACCATATCGAAATGAGTTTGAACATTTTTATCTGATGATGCGCCCATCATTGCCAGCACATCACTGATGATCTCACCCACGCGCTCCCTAGTCACCCACCCATCAAACTCAGCTGGCTCATCTTTGTGCCTGGGATCTGCTGATGCAAATTTTGTATCATTGTCATAGACCAGGAAGCTGTGCCTTGGCATTGGCATCTCTCGATAGGGGATGATCGGGGGCATCTGGCTTCTTAGCTCCTTCTGCTGCTCCAAGGGTAAGCTATCAAACCAGGCATCAAACACAGCTTCCTCTGGCCTGCCATCTCTCAGCTGCTGTAATTGCTGCTGCACTCGCCTCTTTTGGGGATTGGAAGCCATAGGATAAGCAGATTTTTTGTTTATATTGGGGTTATTAGGTCAGAAATTAGCCCTTAGCCACTACAATCCAGGCATTTCTGCGCGCATCATAGGACAGCAGGCCATAGCGGACAGCCTGGACGCGCAGCCTTTTAAGCCTGGGTGGATCTGGCATCAGACCTTCAGCCAGGAGTGCCTCACTCATCAGCTGCTTGCTTTGGGATGCCTGGAAGGTCTTAGGAAGCCTTTGGATAACTTGGCTGACCACTTTAGCCTTTCTTACCTTCAAAGCCTTTCTGGAGGCAATGAGGGCATCCAGATTGGCCTTCATCAGCTCAGGGCTATCCTTCCACAGCCTTTTCCAATGCTGCAGCAGTGCCAGGGCTTTCATTTTAGGCTTATTCATCCAATGAGGGGGCAGGGGAGGAATAAAGGCAGCATCCCCTAGGGGCTAGCGCAGCGTAAAAGCCCCAAAGGGGTAATGCCTTTATATTACCCTTTAGGGTAATAGGTCTGTGCCAGGCACTGCCCAGGGTGCTTAGGCCAGGGCAGAAAGGTGCAGGCAGATTACACATCATTGTCTTGCGGGGGTGGCGCGTTGTTTATCTCCCACTTGATCTGTCCCCTGATCTTACTGTGTCGCACTCGCAGGCTTTCAGTGAAGAAGCCCTGGAGATCTCTCATCCCTGCCCTGCTCCCTCTCTTGCCCAGCTTGAAAATGAAGTGAGGCAGCTCATCATCTTCCCTGCGCAGGATGGCCGTGGCTCTGAACCAATTTGCCAGCTCACTACTGCCACTGAAATCATAGGTGCTGCTGGTCTTGCCTTCAGATTTCTTTGGTGGCTTGTTTTGGTGGTGGATGGCTATGAGCGCGCAGCCTGTGCGCATCAAGCAGGGCTGAAGGATGTGGCGCAGGAAATGGCTGCAATATTCCTGCTTAGATACATCCCCTGCTGCGAACCCCAGGAGAGGATCAATGATCAGAAGATCAGCCCTGTGCTTCTTCACCAGATCCTCAATGAGCAGGCCAAAGGCATCACCTGTCTTGATGGCTTCCCTGTATATGCTGACATTCTCGGCCAGGGTATCCAGGTCAGATCTGCTGAGTGACATTGAGGATGTAACATCCTGCCATTGCTCAGCCAGGTCAGCCAAATCATTCTCTGACTGCAGCAGCACAATCCTTAGTGGGCGCACAGGCTTGATGTGCCAAAGGTCACGGCCAAGTGCCCAGCTGACAATCATCTGTGTGGCCAGGGTGGATTTGCCACAGCCAGCCTGGGCACTGAATAGTAAGCTGCCACCTTTGCAGATCCATCTGTTGCCCAGGAGATTGTTGGGGTCATTGTGCCTATCGATATTATACAGATCAGCCAGGGGCATCTGCACTGTGGTGCTATCCTGGCTGCTGGTGGTGCTAATATCCTTGGCCTGAGCCATCAGGCTTTGCATCAGCTCATCTGGTTTGAAAGCTCCTGACTGTGCCTTGGCACTGATATCCCTGGCCAGATTGATGAGCTGGCGCGCCTGGTGCTTCTCCTGCAGGATGATGATGGCCTGCCTCAGATTGGCTGATGGGGCAAAGATGGAGCTGGTCAGCTCATTGATGTAGTGCAGGCCACCAGCTTGATCCAGGGTGAGGGTGCTGCGCAGCTGATTGGACAGGGTAAGCTCATCTGGGCTGATGCCCTGGGTGATGAGCTGCTGGCAAGCCTGGTAGATGGTCTGATGCTTTGGCTCAAGGAAAGCTTTGGCATCCAGGTTGGCATCACTGCAGGCTTTGAAGGATGGGCGCAGGGCATCACCATCCACTAGGATGGAAGCCAGCACACACCTTTCAGCATCCAGATCACAAGGGGGAAGCTGTGGTTTGTGGTTTGTCATAGGTGGGATGTAGAGGAAGGCAGGCTGCTGTGGGGGTGCAGCCTGTCAACCTGTTGGAGTTAGAAGCCTGGTTCAGCTGTAGGATCTACCTGGTTCACAAAAGGGTGGAATTTCGTCACCTTGCAGATCAGCTTCTGCTCACCACTGCTGAAGGTCACTTCTTCCTGCACCACTGTCACCTTCAGCATACAGCCTTCAGCTTGGCTGAGGAAGGCACGCAGCTCATCCTGGGATTTACCAGGCAAGCCCACCTTCTTCCCTGTGGCAGTGCCCACAAAGGCAGCAGCGCGCTTGAGTGCGCCATCTGTGCTACCAAAGAAGGTATCATTGACCTTAGTGCTGTCCTTAGTGGTGAGCAGCACCTTTACCTTGGCATCATTCTTCTGGGTGAAGCTCACATCCTCATCACGGATCTTGCAGACCTTCACCAGATATTCACCTGGTGAGCTGATGGCTGTGAGTTTTGGGCGGGGGCTGTTATTGTTTTGGTAGGTCATTGATATCAGGGTTAAAGGGTTTGACTGTCAGAGTGCCATCATTGAGCAGCTGCTGTAGAAGGATGGCTGTGGCAGGATTGTCAGTGGTGACAAAGCCACGGCCTGTATATAGGTAAGGCTTACCAGCTGGCCAGGGTGGGCTATCCTGGACACAGTGGAAGTAGTAGCAGGGGCTTTTGCTTTTGTCATTGGGCAGCATCACTTCAGCCACCCAGGTCTTGCGCGCGCTCATCAGGCAAAGGTGATGGCTTCAGCTTCACCCTTGGTGGGGTAAGGCTGCAGGGTGTGGATCTGCTTGGGATAGGTAGGATAGCTATCAAAGGCAGTGCAGGCTTTATAGGCTTCAATGGCTTGGGTAAGCAGCACACCACCTTCAGCAATCAGCTGGCTGGACAATTCAAAGCAGCCTGTGGCATTGGGTGCAGCCTTCTCAGCACAGATCATCTTAAAGCCCTGTGGCCGTTCACCAAAAATCTGCTTATACATCAGGCAATAGAAGGCAGCTTGAAGGTGATAGCCCCTTTTATATGTGGTGGCTAAGACATTGCGGGGGGTAATGTAATCACCAAAGGTCTTAAGGTCTATGATCCAGCCATCTGTGGTGATCATATCCAGCTGGGATTTCATCTTGATGCCATCATAGGTGGTGGCCAGGCACAGCTCAGTGGCCAGGGGAGTGATGCCCCAATGCTTCAGCTCATCATTGAGTGCCTTGCCAGCGCGCATAGCTTCCTCAAGCTCATCCTTGTCGGCCACTGTCTTGCCCTGGCTTACCTGGTCAAAGTTATCCCACCAGGCAATGGCTTCCAGGGTGGCAGGGGTAGGCTTCTTAGCTGTGCGCTGCTTCTCAGTGGGCTTCTTAGGGGCATCATCAGGCAGGGTGATTACCTGGCTGGCAAATAGGTCAGGCTGCAGGCAGAAAAGGTGTGTCAGGCTTCCAATGCGCAGGGCAGGGGTTTCCTTCTTAGCCCCATCCAGGTATGCTTTGTAGTGGCCTGGGCTGCGGAGGATCTCCTTGCTGCCAGATTGATTGAGTGCCTGGTGTGCATCATAGGCAGCACGATCCCAAGGGAAGGTGGCCAGGGCTTGGATCTGTTCTTTAGTTATCATTTTTGGTGTGTTTCGTTTTGTGGTTTGTTGGGATGAGAAAAGGGAAATCAATGAAGCCATCATTGGCCATATTGCAGAATAGGGCTGCATCAGCCTGGGTGGTAAAGCGCAGGATCTGGCCACCATAGATGAGGAAGCCAGGTGAGTGCTTAAAGCTGCCACCTTCCACCAGGATGAATTGCCTGGTGATGCCATTGGCATCCTGGCCAGCCTGTGGGCTGTATTTAGGCAGGGGGCTGAGCTTACTCATTGGGGTGCTTGCGTCTGTAGTCAGCGCGCCAGGTTTCAATGCAGCGCAGACGCAGCTCAGCTTCTCGCAGATCCCATTGGAGCTGTCTATTGATGCTGGCCAATTCCTTCTGCTGGTGGATCAGGTTGGCCACAATATCCAGCACCTGATTGAAACGCTGCTCAAGTGGTATGCCCTGGGGCTGTGGTAAATCGTTAATCATATTATTTTATTTATACACCACACATACCTTCACACTCTGATTGAAAATCAAAGTTGATCTGGTTTTTATTTTTGTCAGTAAAATCAATTTCTCCCAAAGGCTTGCAGCTTCTGTGCAGAAACACCTCCATCTGTAAGCCCCCAGGGTTTTCATTTTGCAATTTTCGATATGTAATATCAAAGGCCACAGCCTTTTGGAAATGTTCAGGATCATCTGTTTTAAGCCTTAGCCACTCATCATTGGAGTGAAAGGGGCAATAATAGCAGGCAGACCTTGGTGGCTCAGGATAATTATTCTTCACCATCCATTCAAGGCAATGTGCCCTGGTCATTCTCTTTTCAATCAAAGGCCATCTGGCTTGCTGCCAGGGGTAAGGCATTACCTTCATCCTTTGCATTTCATCATAGGAAATACCTATCCAGCTTGTGACAGTCAGCTGCTTCTGCCCCCACTTTATATTGCATCTTTTTTTTACCTCTTGAGTAATGGGCTTTACTTTAAAATCCGCAGTGCAGGCGCGACCTAGTGCAGCCCTTACCTCACCACTCTTAGTCAATCCAAAGACAGGGATATTTAATCTTAAATATGTCAGTGGCTTATCTGAATAAATTGATTTATTTTTTGTCCGTATTTTTAGCACATCATCTGTTAGGCTTCCCTTACTTACCCTGATCACAGGGAAAGGAAGCTGCTTTTCCAGCCACTCAAGCCATAGATAAACAGATGATGGCTCAGCTTGGGTATCAGCAAAGATTGCAAAGTCAGGCATTGGGGTGATCTCACCTTTAGCTGCCATCAATGCCAAGCAGGATGATTGAACCCCTGCCCCAAGGTTAAGCACATTATATTTTGTGGCTGTTGGGGGTTCAAAAAAACTCATAGGGCTTTGATCTGCTTGATGATCTCATCAGCCTGGGCTTGGCTTTCCCTAGAATAAAAGAAGCCCTTGCGCACTGCCAGGTCAGCCAGCTGCTTGGCCAGGGTGATGGCAGGGCTTATGGGCTTTGCCTGCAGCTGTGCCTTAAGCTGCTGAGCTTCCTCCAAGGCCAGCTGGTATAGCAGCCAGGTGTGATCAAAGGTGGCCTTGCTCACATATTGCTTGGCCTGGGCTTCAAGGGCTGCTTCAGCCAGCTTGATTGGGATAAGGTTACTCATTGGCCTTGGGCTTGGGCTTGGATGCCTTGGCCTTATCCAGCTGCCTGGCTGTGATGCTGATGGCCTTCCTGATGTGCCTATCAGGGATACCTTCAGCCAGGAGATCCAGGGCAATGCCCTGCTTCTGGGTGGCCGTCAGCAGATGTGCCTTGGGGTATCTGTAGCCAGCCTGGTTATTGCCAGCTGCAGCCTTAAGGAAAGGGGCAGGCTTATCCATTGGCCTGCGCGCGCTCATTGATGGCCTTCAAGAAAGCCTGGCACATCTTAGGGGATGTGGTCAGGTCAACCTGGTAAATGGTCTGCAGATTTCGCAGGGTGTCACCTTCAGTCAGCCAGCCCTTCTGCACCAGGATCTGGTCAGCAGCCTTGAGCTGGCCAGGGTTAAGGTGGCCTAAGCTATCAAAATACCACAGGGGATGGGTGGCTGGCATAGCTTCAGCTGCAGCAGGCTTGGCCTGGTAAGGCATAGGCTGCTGGCTGTAGGGCTTGGGCTTGCTGGCTGCATTGCCATCATCATCCATATCAGTGGCCACCCCTGCAATGGTAGCCAGGGCATATCTGCGGAGGTAGGTCAGGGCTGATCCTGTATCCTGCAGCTTACCACCACCCTTGATACCCAGCTCACCAAATTCAAAGATGTGGCCACTGATGTGAACCACCTTTGTCTGGATGCTTACACGCTCATCAGATGTGTTGGCCACCTGGATGAAGGCCAGGCCATAGGCAGCAAAGGCTGGCTTGATTTGGGCGAGTAAATCACCTAGCCCAAAATAGCTGGATTTGAAATGTGGATTGATGCGCTTGGCTTCCACATTCTCACAGCTGGCAATGGCCAGCACCAGGGCTTCAGTTGGGCTAAGCTTCCTGATCTCATCAGACAGCAGCACAGGGGTGAGGATGGGGGTGGTGGCCTGATCAGCAGCAGGCTGGCTGTCTTTGCGTTTACTCATTGGTGTATTGGGTGGGTGGGTGGAAAAGTGGGGAAGCTCCTGGAGGGATTTGAACCCACAGCCTTCTCATTACAAATGAGACGCACAGCCATTGTGCTACAGGAGCAGAAGGGCTTAACCCTGGGTGGCCTTGGCCTGCTTGCTCAGCTCAGCCTTCTCACAGGCTTGCAGATAATCTTCAAGGGCAGTGGGATTATCCAGGCTGATGCGCTTGGATTTGCCAGAAGCTCCAAGCCCCAAGCTCCAGGCTGTCTTGCCATTGATCAGCACAGGCTTCAGCTTGCGCGCGATCGTGCCACAGGGCAGGATGACATAGGGGGTGTTGCCAATAGGGGTGATGGTGGGGGTGGGTGTTTTAGCCATAGGATTATTATTTTCTGGGTGATAGATTGAGTGAGTGATCAAGGATCAGCAGGGCATCTGCTGTCTTAAGGGTAAGGCCATCCACCCAGGGGAAACGCCTGGAAGCTTCTGCCTTCAAAGCTGATTTCCAATTGGAGCTGCCAGCCTTGGTGATGCCCAGGCCAGCCTGCCAGGTCTGAGGGGATACCAAGATCACCCTGTGCTGACGGCCAATGCACCAGCCTTCAATCCAGCCACAGCTTTTGCCCAGCTTAAAGGCTGCGCTGCTGGGGATGATGCGGCCAACAAAGGGTGGCACTTTCTCCAGGTAGATGGTGCAGCCAAAGGGGATCAGATTGGCCAGCTCAGCCATATCCTCAGGCATAGGATGCAGAAGGATGCTGTTATCAGGGAGCAGCAAGGCAATGCCACCAGACATACCTGGATCGATTGCTGCTGCTGTAGCTTGGGTGAGTGTTGCCAAAGGTGGTTTTTCTGTAGGATTATCTTAAGAGTGCTGCCTTGCGCTTGGTGATGCCTGGGCATCTGCCAATGTCAAACCCCCTTTGCCTGTATCCATTGAAGCCCAGATTGTGGATGGCATACAGATCCACCAGGGTAGGCTTCCTGCCTGTGGCCTTGGTAAACCTGGCAGCATTGAGAGTGAGCCAGCTGTGCAGATAAGATCTGGCAATGGTGGCATCAAGGGCTTTGTGGTAAGGGTAGGCATCAAGGCCATTGGCTGCGCGCCAGGCTGTGGTGTCTTGCCAGCTGGGGTAATGGAATTGAGCCAGGCCAAGGCCAGCACCCCTATCCCCTACAGCTGCAGGATTTCCGCTGCTTTCAATGGCAATGATTTTATCCAGCTGTGCTGGGGTAATAGCTGCCATAGATGATGCGCAGGATAGCAGCAGGGCTGGGATGTATGTGATGCTGTATGTCATCCTGTATGTCATTTACGCACAGGCATTGCATACCCCTTCTGCACTTCACCATCTTGCCAAGTCACTCTGTAGCTCAGTGCCAGAAAGCCACCATAGGCAATGTGTGCATCCAGCCAGGCTTCAGTGCAGCCAGCCAGGGTAGCCAAGTGCTTCTGCTCATCAGCCAGGATCTCCTTGGCCTTCTTCAGCACAGCCTTCTCTGTCATATCCCCAAAGAGGATGCGATCATTGAGATAATAAAATTCCTGCAGCAGATTGTGCAGGCAGAAGGTGGCCAGGTCTTTGCTCATCTGCAGTGGTGGGGGGGTGTAATTCATATGCTTGTTATTTGCTGACCTTTGGCAAACGGGATTTAGCGCGCAGCTTGGGGGTGTATCTTTTGCCATCAGCCACCAGCTGTGCTTCCTTGCAAAACCTACCCACTGTATCCTTTGAGCAGCCAGCCAGGGGTGCTATCTTATAGATAGGCCAGCCCTTCTTAATGAGTGGTGGCACGATCTGCATCAACTTTTCCCTGCACACATCTTTTCTATAGGGCTGCTGGTGATGCCAATCAATGGCCAGCAGCTCTACATATTTATAAGCTGAACACTCAGTGAGTGCCTGGCCTTTCCAGACCAGCCTGCCAGCCAGGTCAGATCTGGTGATGCGCTCAGCATTGGCCTGCTCAATGATGGGCTTGAAGGCCATCAGCCTTTGATGCAGCAGTGGGCTTACCAAGTGGCCATTGGGTGCTACCACTTTGCTTTGGGGGTTTCGTTTCTTCATAGGTTTATAGGGTAGATTATTTATCCCACCTGATCTTCACCAGGGTGGGGTGGCGCATTGAGCCATTGGGGGTGATCTCCTGGCACTGCACTTCAGCCACCTTGCCAATGTAAAGGTGGGGCTGGTCACTGATAGCCAGGCGCAGCTCATCACTCAGGCCAGATCCAACAGCCACCACTGTGCCCAGGTAATTAATCAGCAGCGCGCCAGCTGCACCATCAAACCTACCCTTCCCAGGGACAAAGCCCACAATGGGGCAATCATAGGTTTCAGATCCCTTCAGCTTGATCCAGGCTTTGCTGCGCTTGCCCTGGTAATAGGGGGCTTCTATGTCCTTAAGCACCACACCTTCCCAGCCCAGGCTGATAGCCTTCTGCACCAGGGCTTCAGGATCAATGCAGCTGGTGGTGATGGTATCAAAGATGGGCACTTGCTTGATCCTTTCAGATGAGTGCAGGCCAGCCTTATCAAAGGCATCAGTGATGGCCTTCCTTCTGTCCAGGTAAGGCACACCATCAGTGGCCACCCAGCCTTCTACCCAGGGCAGATCAAAGATGGCAAAGATACCATCAGCATCTGTGTCATCCTTCTTCATCAGCTTGCCAGCCCCATCATAGAAGCCAGCACCAGCAATGGCTTCACCATCAAAGCTGCAGGGCTTGCCAATGGCAGCACCCAGCTTGAGCAGATCAGGCGCGCAGCTACCCAGGGTGGTAAGGGGGTGGCCGTTTCTGGTCTGGAATGTCACCCACCCTTGGGCTGCATCCACTGTGGCAATCACCCTGATGCCATCCAGCTTTGGCTCAATAGCCCAGAAGCGATCACCCAGGGTATCCAGATTGGGCAGGCTGGTGGCCAGCATAGGGCTGAAGATCTTAAGCTGCATAGGTCACTTGCGCTTGGATGTGAACAGGGCACACAGGCTGATGCCCAGCACAATGGGGATCAGGATGGTGAGGAAGAAAAGCACCAGGCCATCAATGCCTTGGCTGTAATCCTGGGGTGACAGGGGCTTGTCATAAGCAGCCCTGTGATTTGCGGGGGTGGTGGTGTGGTTTTTCATAGGGGAAAGATTAAGCCCAGATGCCAACAGCCTTATCCCAGCTGCCAACAGTGCAGCCCTTGCGCACCAGGCCGCACTCATTATAAGAAGCTTCCCTGGTGTAAGTGCGCAGGGAAGCAGGCAGAAGCCTGTAGCACTTATGGCCACCCTGGATCAGCTTCCAATACCTTAGCTGCTCAAGGTGCTTCTTCTGGATATCCAGGGCATCAAGCCACATCTGGGTATAGGGGGGGCAATAAGCTATCAAAGCCAGGTCAGATACCTTGGCCATCTCCAGCTTTGCCACCCAGAAGGGGGCTGCATATTCCAGCTGCTGCATTGTCCAGGTCTTGAGATCAGCACGATTGGCAGGGGCGTGGGGCTGGGGCATTTGGTTTGTCATAGGTGTGATGATATGTGGGTGAGAGTGATGGGAATGATCAGGCATTTTTAAGCTTAACAAGCTCAGCAGAAATCTGAAGAAATTGCTTTTGCAGCTCCTTATGCTTCTTACTGCCTTTGGCATAATCCTGCATTTTTGCCCAGATGAAGATATATTTTTCATCAAGGGCTTTGATCTGTTCAGCAATGGTGATTTCGTTTTTCATAGGTGGTATTTGGTGTGACCCCCACACCTTAGGCAAATGATGTGCCACCTGTCCAGCCCTAAAAGCAAATCATTTTAAGGTATCCCTGGCCTTATGCCTGGTGGCCTGCCTTTTCCGCAGCCAGATCACCTTGGCCAGCCTACCAGCCTTGGCCGTTTCCCCTGCTTTGGTGGCCTTCCTAAGCCATTTGGCTAGGTCAGGCAGGCTTGGCCTAGGGCTGGGGTGCATAGGGGGCTTAGAAGGCCAGCCAGCTGGGTGGGGTGCAAGCCTTCACTTCTGCCCCCTATCCCCAAAGCCCAGCCCCTTCCAGGCCAGCGCGCCCCCAATCAGGATACAGCTCACAAATAAGCCCAGGCTGAAATCCCTGCAATTCACCAGGGCTTGCTTGGCACTGTTCAGATTTCTTTCTAGGTTCTTATCATCAGCCACAAAGGTCTGCCCTGGCTGATCAGTGATCAGGAGTGCCATCACATTGCTATCTTGCAGGCTGTCTAAAATAAATTGGGCTGTGAAGTAAACAGTGGCAGCGCAGCACCCAGATATGATGATGCTACCCACCACAGCAATCAAGAGATTGGCAGGGTGCATCCCCCAGATCCTGGGCTGTGTTTCACTTCCTGCCATTGCGTTTTGTCTTAGCTTTCTTGGTGGCCTTCTTCAAGCCTGCTTTGGCTTCATTCACTTTGCCCTTCATCTTAGCTTCCAGAAATTGCAGGGTATAGTTTAGGATTTCAGGGCTGGCAAAGCCTGCTATGCCACAGATGCACACCCTAAGGTTTTCACTCTGCACATAATCCCTGGCAGCAAAGTTAACGAAATAGGCAGTGACCATAGCAGCTGCACCTGATCGCAGCATATATCCCCAGGATGGCCGATCTGTGCTGAGCAGCTGGCGCGCGATCATAGCTGCACCCCCAAGCATTGCACTGATCACCCCCTGCTTTAGTGCCTCATCCCCTGTGATACTTTCAAAGCCTGCTGATGGTGCTGCGCTCATTGTTCAGTGGGGGTAGGTGGCTCAGTGGGCTGGGTGGTGATTGTCTCTACCTTTGCACCTGGAGTCAGTAGGGCTTTGACCATCACCCAGGTCTTTACCCCCAGCACCAGGAGTGCCTGCAAGCTGGCCAGCCCCAGGGTGACACCAATCACCCAGGGGAAATAAGTGCTTTCAATTACCCAGGGCAGGGCAGATGTAAGAGCGCCACCCAGGATCACCAGGGCAGCAGACCACTTAGACACCCCAATGAAGTGGCCAAAGGCCAACAGGCCAACACCCAGGGCAAGCATACCAGCACCCAGGCCAGCCAGGATCAGCACCCTTTTCTCTTTGGCAGCAGCATCCAGCTCAAGCTGCTTATCATCACAGTGCTGCTTCAAGGCTGAGATTTCCAGCTGTGCCTGCTTCTGCTGGGCTTCCATCTTTGTCCAAAGGCCATCAAGCTCACCCTTGAGCTTCTGCCCATAGGCCACTGCCTCAGCTATGGCTTTGGGATCAGCAGCCTGCGCGCGCTGCCTGGCAAATGCCACATCACCTTCTGGGGCATTGGGCAAATAGGCTGCAGCAATAGACAGCTCAGCTTCCACCTTGGCAGGCTGGCCTTCCTTATTGGCTTCCCTGGCTACCTGGACAGAAGCAGCCACCCTGTGATCAGCTTTGTCTAGCTTGTCACCAAAGACCTGGGTGGTCTGCTCACCTGGTTCAGCCTGGGGTGTTGGCAGATCTTCCTTGGGCTGGCAGGATTGGAACAAAGCCAGCAGGCCAATCAGTGCCAGGCGCATTGGCTTACTTCTTAGCAGCAGCCAGCACAGCCTTGGCCTTTTCTTCAGCAGCCTTTAGCTTGGTAATATTGTTTCGATAGACCAGGATGCCTGTGGCCGCGCCTAAGAGGTAACAGGTGACAGATGTGATGAGCAGGATCATAGAGATTATTTTAATTTAAGCTGGGCAATCTTTGCATCTACCTGGGCAAGAGTGCCCACATAGGAAAGGTATGCAGTGAAGTAGCGCACAGGCTTGGTGGCCGTTGCCTTCAGGATAATCTTGCTGCCATTGTGAAGCAGGATGGTCTGCCCCTGGCTGGCCGTAACATTGTAGGGCTGGCCGTCACTGCCAGGGATGATAGGATTGGAAGGCATAGGATTAAGGATAATTGATGGGGATTGTGCCCTTGATGCCGTTAAACTTTATATAGATGTAAACATCAGCAGGGAAGGTGTCATATGTGGTGGTATATGTCCAATCTGCTGTGGTAGAAACAGAACCCTTTGCATCCTGTGAAATTGAACCATCAGCATTTTCCACATAGACTGTAGCAGCACTAGCAATGTATGCGCTGACAGGCTTAAAAGTTATAGTCCATTCACCAGGTGATGGAGAAGTGCCTGTGAACACACTGCCTTTGACATTTGCTATGGCAAATATGTCACCGAAATTTGCACCAGCCACAGGTGCAGTGGTGATCACTGTGCTGTCAGGGAAGGTTACACCTGTGGTGCTGATAGACAGAGTGCTGCCACCACCTGTAATTGTTACACCTGTGGGGGCAATAGATGTATTGTAAGAAGATCCAGAAACAGAAACTTCATCATAAGCAATGAAAGCGTTTTGGGTGTTGTCACCTGTCATCTGCACACCAAAGCCCCAGCCAGCCACTTCACTGTCATAGGTGGCATCAGCAATCTGCAATGTGCTGTCTAAAATGATTGGCTGGAAAGCCCCACTATACCAATTGCCCAAGTGACCACCCTGCCAATTAAGCTCATACCCCACAGCACAGATCAGGCTGATGCCATTGTAACCACCTGTGCTATTATCAAATGTGCCCTTGGTAATATTCTGCAAGCCTACTGCATCAAAGGTGATTGCACCTGTCATTGTGCCACCAGCCAGGGGAAGGAAAGAACCACCCCCGCCACCAGCAGCAATGGCTGCATCTGTTTCTGCAATGCTGTAAACATCCAGATTTGCGCGCGCAGTGACAACGCTGGTCACATCAGATAGGTCATTTGCCTGGCGCAGATAACGGCCATCACCTGTTGCCTCAGTCAGCACAGGATCAAGGGTGACTGCATTGACTGTGGTTTCATCTACCACAGATGAGCGCAGGGTGCAGGGGATTTGCAGGATGGTCTGGGTATCAGTGCCATCAGCAATCTCTACTTCCAGGGTGGTCTGGATGCTTTCAGCCCCATCAAGATAGCTGATTGCATTGGCCGTATTGATATCCAGATCACCTTCAAAGCCAGCAAAGGAAAGCAGGCCAGCACTGCCACCTGTCAGGCCACCAGCTCCTGGCTCAGCTGTAACAGTGATATCATAGGCATAAGCCCCCACCTGTTGCACACTGACCTTATCCAGCAGGGCATCTTTGCTCAGTGCGTTTTGCACTTCAAGGGCAGTGCTGCCCACAGCAATTGCTGATGTGCTTACATCTGTGCCTGTGTCTGCATCAAAGCCCAGGGTGAAAGTGCCAGCCTTAGGGTCAGGGCTGATGCTTGCGCGATAAGTGGCGCGCGCACCATCCCAGGCAGAAAGCACAGAAGTGCTGATTGTGCTTGGGGTGATGGCCGTGAAGCTTGTGGCCAGGGCAGCGACATTCTGCTGCAAATGCACCAGCACGATCTCAGGGGTGGTGGCATCACCTTCCTGCAGGACAGAAATGCCAACAGTGCTGAGGGGGATGAGCGCGCTGCCATCACCTGTGAAAGCACCCCTGCTGCCATTGTTGACAAATTTGATGGCATAATTGTCACCTGTCTTGCTGACTGTCACCCCACCAGCAGCTGTAATGCTGGCCAAAGCATTAAGGTCAGTTTGAAGATTTGCAGCTGTGACAGCATAGCTTTGATTTGATGTAGTATTCCCACCAAAGGTAAGGTGGAAATGGCCAGATGTAGGGCTGGCATCAATAGCACCAATGGCCACCTTGATCCCTGGAGTGCCAAGGCCAGCCACTTCCTGGCGGGGGTAAGTGCCCAGCCCTGTCTGCTCAATAAAGTAAATGCGCAGCTTGGCCATATCACCCAGGAAGAAGCTGGGATTGCTGATGGGGCTGGTGCTGCTGTAAGTGGCATAGGCCAGCCCAGCAGACACATCAATGAACAGGCTTTGGGTGGTAGGTAATGGCATCGGCTTCTAAAATTGCTGATAGGTCAATCAGTGGCATCTGGGGAAACAGACCTTAAGACCAGCCCACCAAATTGCACCCAGGTATCCAGGCCACCATTGATTTGATGTGTGACCACATTGGTGGGCAGAGTAGTGCCAGCCATCAAAGCTTCATAAGATGATTGAAGGGCTACCACCACAATGGGGATTTCACTGACTGTGGCAGCATTGACCTGGTAGCTGTAGCCAAAAGGCGCGCCAGGATCTGCCACCCATTGGGCTGTGCTGGTCAGCACTTCAAAGAACCCTGTATAAGTGCGGCCAATAAACCAGGGGTGATCTAGGAGCAGCATCTGATTTAGTGGCCACTCTGTCTGGTAAGGCACATACCCAGAAGGGGGTGTGGTGGGCACTGATCCAGGGATGCCAGGATTGCCTGAGGTATAGCCATTGATCCCATCATTGGGGGTAACATACCTAACACCTGGGGCATATTGTGGTTCATAGGCATAAAAGACCTGGCTGCAATTGCACCCCAGATACATCTCACCATTGGGCAAAGGGATGGGTGCAAACATCAAAGCAGCTGGAGTAGCTGCCAATGAGCTGCTTGCCCCCTGGCCTGTATAGCCATCACTGAAATAATTAGACGCGCTGCTGTAGGCATCAGCATCATAGCTGACCACAGGGGATTGGATGGCTGTGTGCAGTGGCCTTAATACCAGACGCATCCCATTGGTGGTGCTGGCTGGCTCATAAAGCGACCAGGTGCGGAAGCTTGCCCCATCCACTTCCACAGCTGGGCTGGCTGTGCCCCCTGTGTGCCTGTCATTCTTCTGATACACCAGGCCATTGAGCTGCACAATTGATGCGCTGGTGGCTGCTGGTGTGCCCCATACAGGTGGGCTTTCAGTCAGCCTGGCATAATACCCATTGGGATAATAATCAGACATTGAACCAATACCAATATGCCCCTGATGGGGATGTGGCTACCCTGGCAGTGATCAAGCTGGCGCGCACCAGCTGGCTGATCTGCAGGCTGTTGCCTGTCTTTGTCACTGAAGCAAGGGCAAGATGCCCCAGGCTGGCTGTGTCAGCTGGCAAGGTGGCAGCAAATAATATTTCAACAGTGGCTGGAAAGGGTGTGCCACTTGCCCTGGTAGCTTTCAGATAGATATACCCTGTGGCACTTACTGCCAGCTGTGGGATGGTAGCTGCATCAATGAAATTGCCCCCAATCGTTGGGATCACTTTGTTTACCGATCCAGGCTGCACAGACACAGCAGGGGCTGTGGCACTGATGGCATTGGTGTAAACCTCAAGGGCAGCGCGCTTCCTGCCTGGGGTGTCCACATTTAGGCTGTAGCCCTTGCTATCACTTGTGAAGGTGTAGCCCACACCTGGCTGCAGCTTGCTCATTAATTGTGTGTTTCGTAGATGAAGCTATGCCAGCCACCTGTGGCCACCCTGAAGGTAAAGCGCACTTTATACACATTGGCATAAAGCTCATAATTGCAGGATGTCAGCAGGCCATATCTGATGTGATAAGCACTGATGGGCTTAAGCACAGGGGGTATGATCATATCAGCTGCACCAGGGATTGTGTTGAATGTCTTGCCCACCATCTTCTGATTATTCAGCAGGATTTCCTTACTGTTTGTATAGTAAGTGCCTGAAAATTGTAGGTCTGGTGCAAGGTAGCTTTTCACCCCCACCAGGGCATTTGACAGCGCAGCTGCATTGGTAAGAGGGAAAGCCCTATCAGCAATATCCCAGCCCAGATCCTTAAGGGGTTTGCCTGATGTGCCAGCCTTGCCTGTGGCAAAGTTAGGATGCACTTCAATGGGCTGAGTGCTTAGGGCTGTATCACCAGACACCATCACCCTGGTCATCTGGCCTGCAGCCAGGCCAACATAATCAGCTGAGATCGTGGCCAGGTCATTATCATTGATTGAATAGGTGGCCTTATGGCAAAGCAGACGGCCATCCTTTGGGTGGGCTTCATTCTCCTTGGGCTTCTTTGACTCAGCAGAGTTAGCATCACAGATGAAGGTCAGCCTGGATGTGAGCAGGCCAAAGCCATCATTCTCAATTGTCCAGCCAGGCTGGAGCTGTGGGGTGGTGAGCTTATCACCCTGATATTTTTTGGCCATAGGTTAGACAGTGAACATTGATTGATTGGGATCTTTAGTGAAATCCACACCCTGCATTTTGCCAGATGCGATTTCCTCGCGCAGCTCCACCACTGCCTTGAGGATTTCCTTCTCGGTTTCAGCAATGCTTTTAAGGTATTCAGGAGCAGGATCAGATGGGATGAATTCACCTGCCATAGCACCCCCGATTTCTCGCAGGCTGGACACAGTAAGCTTGGCATTTTTGGCAGCTTCCTTGGCCTTATCATCCTTTACCTTCTGGGCTTCATCAAGATCCTGGGCTGTGCGCTTGGCATCATTCTTTGCAGCTGCTTCCTTATCCTTTTCCAGATCGGCCTGGCCTTTTGCAATGTCAGTCAAAGCCAAAGCCACAGCTTCTGCATTAAGCCTTTCCATTTCCAATTCAGTAAGGGCTGCAGCTGAGCCAGCACCAGCTGCAGATCTAGCCAGGGCTGCAGCTTCCCTGCGTTTCTTAAGGATGGCCAGCACTTCTTCTTGTGCCTTAAGGTCTTTTGCTGCAGATGCAGGGCTAAGCACAATGCCACCAGCTGTAGTGCCTTCAGCTGCTCTTTCACCAGCCCTAGCCAGCACTCCTGCCACTTCAGGATCACTACTTTCAAGGAAAATTCTTGTGGCTTCTGTCGCAGCAATTGCAGCCTGCTCCCTGTTCTTTGCCTGCTGCTCCCTGCGCTTCTTTTCCTCAATTAAAGTAATCTGATCCTGGCTGATGCCTGGATCTTCACCATACCCATTGGCAATCTGCTGTGCCTTGAGCAGCACAGGGATAAGGTCTGCAGCACTCTTGCCCAGCATTGTGGTGGCCAAGGCCATCCTGTCTGTGTTGGAAGATGCACCACCCATAGCAATGCCCATTGCTTCAATAACCTGGATGGGCTTAAGCATACCAGCTGCAATCTGCTCAGCTGAGAAGCCCAAGGCAGTCAGCATCTTTTCCTGCGCGCTGCCACTGATGGTGGCCTGATCAATGATGTCAGTGACCTCACTAAATAGCTTGGCCACCTTATTAACCCCAATGCCACTTGCCTCAGCTGCCTTGCTAAGCCTTAGAAATTCATCAGTGGCCACACCAATATCTGCAGCCTTATCTGAAATCCCTGTGTAAGCTTCAATAGACTCAGAAACCTTCTTCTTCTGGGCTTCAATGGCTTCACCAATCATTGATATTCCTGTATGCACTAGGGTAAGTGGCGCAGCAAAAGACAAGAAGCCTTTGGCTAGGTCTGTGCCTAGGTTCTTAATCTTCTTTTGCACTGTCTCCACAGCCCTGGATGCCTGATCCCTGGCTGAAATTGTGAAAGAAAGGTCGTTACTCATTGTGCTTCTTGGCTTCTAATTCTGCCAGATGGTCAATCAATTCTTCATCATCTGTGGTGAGGATATCCAGCTTAGCCCCCTGCTGGATATTGAAGGCAGTGGCCAGCCATAGGGCTTTTGCCTCAGGCATATTGAGCGCATCACTGTAGCTCATCCCATTTCTGACCAGGGTGGCCAGGATGCTAAGCTGCCAGGGGATTGAGCTTTCCCCGCTGCTGGCTTTCTTTTCGTAAAACTTGGGATAAGATCCCTGCTGGTTTATGTGCTTAACGAAAGCCAGGGATGCCTCAGCCATCCTGGGCTTGGATAGGGTAAGCACTAAAGCCTTCCATTTGTCGGCCAGGGTAAAGCCATCAATGCTTTCATCTGCACAGATCTTGATGGCCAGCAGCAGATCTGTGGGAGTGAGCTCCTTATCCTGCGCCACATAGGGGCTGGCAATTCCCTCCAGAAAGATCCTGTGCTTTAGGCAGAAGGGCTTAAGCTTCTTGCCCAGGATGGATGTGCCTGAGGGGGTGAGGAAGGCACTGAAAAATCTAAGGTCTGCCATTACAGCAGACCTTAAGAAGCCCAGCCTGGAAGGTCAATCTGCCTTAAGCAGATGTGACCTTTTCGTATTGTGCAGCTGTAACACTGATGCGCATAAAGCCCTTGGCTTCCCCGCGCTCCTCAATCTGGGTGATGTGCCCACTAAACGCATACCCATTACCTGTGAAATC
>Ga0208811_1000061_pt1 | contig 31232 bp, 27 predicted proteins | sample Colrivmet1561A02_FD_187681 | JGI IMG/M metagenome (GOLD analysis project Ga0208811, IMG submission 187681) | Estuarine microbial communities from the Columbia River estuary - metaG 1561A-02 (SPAdes) (version 2) | ecosystem: Environmental > Aquatic > Marine > Intertidal zone > Estuary | place... | reverse complement strand
CGTCAAGGCGGCGGCGTCTTATGCCCTGAATCGAGCCGCGGCGGAAAACGCCCGCCGCAACAACGATTCCGGGGGTAATCTCCTGCGGGTCCTGACTCAGGTCGGTACCGCGGTCTACACCGTTGGCACCACCCGGGCGGATATCCGCAACTGGACGGGCCTGCCTGCCCGCTTTGCCTTGGCGAGGTTGGAAGTCCCTGTGGGTGGAAAACTCACGGTTCCGGGGCACCCTGAGGCCTCTTTGGTCCTGCCCGCGGGCAGAGTTCTGCTTGTCACCCTTAAGTCCTCGGGCGAAAATAACCCTATCCAAGCCCGTTGCACCATTCTCGTCCCATGAAAGCCATCCCCTTCTTCTTTGCCGCCTTGCTGGTCGGTTGCACCTCCGTGATTAAGACCGCCGATAAGGTGGAACGCGGCCTCACGCCCCCGGACGCCATCAACTACGTGACGACTAAGGCGGACGGCACGTTCGTCGTCCAGATGAACGACACGCGCATCGGCAACAAGATCGAGTTGCTCGCCGCACGTAAGTCCAAGACTCCCGGTGGCTTCGCGGTCGTCCAGTTTGATTTCCGGAACGGCGCCTTCCTCGGTCAGAATATCAACGTCAGCTTCGAGTGGCTCTCGGCCAATGGCCAAGTCACCGAACGCCAAGACAACTGGGTACCGACGCTCCTCGAGCCGGGTGCCATCAAGACCGTCACGGCCACCGCCATTAAAGCCGATTCGGCCGAGTGTCGCCTTCGCCTCATTTCCCGCTAATCCTCAACCATCCTTTCCTCCCCATGAACAAGACTCTCCTCCTCGCTTCTGCGCTGCTCATCGTCGGTTGCGGAACTCCCGCGTCCTATAAAGACCCGAGTGGCCGCGACCTCGTCGTCAGCCTCGAAAAGGTAAACATCCAGGATTTCGCCACCGCTGGTTCGGCGATGCTCCAGTCCATGGTGCAGTCCAAGGCCTTTGATCGGAAGGATCCGCCCGTGCTCCAGCTCGGTCAGATTCTCAACGACACGACCAACAACTTCGATACCAGCCTGCTGCTCTCTAAGATCACCATGCCACTGGTTAACGCCGGCCGCGTGCAGTTACTGGAGTCCGATGCCGTTGCGAATGCCGCCCGTGCCGCCACGCCAGGCTCTAAGGTCCCTGTCGCTGAGTTTGTCCTCAAGGGTAAGATCCTCGAAGACCGCGCCAATGCTGGGAGCACACGTCAGGCCTCCTATATCTTCCAGCTCACGCTGGTTGACGTCCGCACTAGCCTCGCCGTCTGGGCGAAGGAAGAGACCGTGACTAAGGCCGGCTCGAAGAATTCCATCGGTTTCTAAGTAGAATTCTGCTGGGAGTTTGACCTTTCCGCGACCTGCGTCTCCTTCGGGGGATGCAGGTCGACTTTTTAATCGTGGGTCAAGGCTTGGCGGGCACGTTGCTCGCTCAGGCCTTGCGTGCCCGCGGCCAAAAGGTTGCGGTCGTCGACGATGGTTGGAAGTCCTCCGCGTCGCAGGTTGCCGCAGGCTTGATGACACCGCTCACCGGACGTCGCTTTACCCTGACGCCTTCGTATCCTGAACTCTTCGCTTTTGCGGAACGCCGCCTGACTGAACTCGGCGTCTTTCGACCGACCTCCGTCTATCGGATGTTTGCGGACGACGAGCAGAAGGAGAAGGGACAGAAGCGTGCGGCGATGCCGGCCTATGCGCCCTTCATCGAGCGAGTGACGCAAGGCCAAGGTGAAATCGACGCTGGGCTGACAGATACCCTAGGCGGCGTGCTCATGCGCGGGGCCTGGGTCGACCTGAAGCGGCTCTTGGCGGACGAACGGGCACGCTTGGAGGCTGCTGGGGTTCTTTTTACCGAGGCTTTCGATCCCGCGGAGGTACAGCCAGGACCAGAAGGCGTGGTTTGGCGGACAGTCCAAGCCCGTGGGGTCGTCTACTGCGATGGCTATAAGTCGGCCCAACGCGGACCGTTTGCCTATCTGCCTTGGCAGCCCGCCAAAGGGGAGGCCGTTTCCCTGCGTTCTAATGCCCCGCAGAAGCCTTTTATCCTTAATCGCGAGGGTTGGGCCTTGCCGCTGGGTGAAGGTCTCTGGCGGACCGGCACGAACTGGGCGCGGGAGGGCCTAGACGAGCAGCCGACCGAGTCGCAGAAGGAAAAGCTCATCAGGCGCTTCCGTAGCTACTTCGGGCAAGAGGTCTCGGTCGAAGTCACCGCGCATGTCGCCGGCGTCAGGCCGTGCACTTCCGATAACCTGCCGTTTTTGGGCACGCATCCGACCGAACCAAGCACGCACCTCTTCAATGGCCTCGGGCCGCGCGGGACCGTGTGGGCACCGACCTTGGCGGAAGAGATGGCCGAGTATCTCGTTTCCGGAAAACCTTTCCGTCCGGACTGCGACCTGCGTCGCTTCGGTTAAATCGCTTACTTGGCCTTCGCTTTTTTGGCGCCGGTTTCGGGGTAGGGCTTCACTTGCGCACGGACGGCCCAGGTTTCCCAAAGGGTGGCCAGTTCCTTGACCTTATCAGGTTGGGCTTCGGCGAGGTTCAGCATTTCGGTACGGTCTTTGCGGATATCGTAGAGCTCCCAAGCACCGTTGCGACCGACGCGTACTAACTTGAGGTCGCCGACGCGAATCGCGGCGTTGCCTTCGTGTTCCCAATAGAGGGCTTCGCGTTGGATGGGTTGATTGGCAAAGGCGGGCAGGAGGCTGCGGCCTTCCGGTGGCTGAACGGCGACACCGTTGCGTTCCTTGAGCGGGGTGGCGCCGGCGACATCCAAGCAGGTCGGCAGGATGTCGATGAGGTGGCCAGGTTGCGTGCGGAGTTCGTTGCGGGCCTTGATGCCGCTGGGCCAGTGAGCGATCAGCGGGGTGGCGATACCGCCTTCGTGGTTGTAGTGCTTGTAGCGGCGGAATGGTGTGTTCTGCAGGAAGGCCCAGCTCTCACCGCAAAACCAATCTGAGTTGGCCTTGGTGGGGTCGCCCTCGGTCCGGCCAGCGATACCAGCCTCCGCGTTGCCGCCATTATCGCTGAGGAAGAGAATCAATGTGTTGTCGAGTTCACCGCGTTCCTTGAGTCCGGCCACGAGGTCACCAATGGCTTTGTCCATGAGCGTAATCGTGGCGGCGTAGACCGACATAATATGATCGAAGCGGGCTTTCTCTTCGTCGGTGTAGGTACTCCAGGCCTTGATGGCGTCGGGGCGGGGCGAAAGTTTCCAGCTCGGGTCAAGTAAGCCTAGTTCGAGTTGGCGGGCATAGCGTTGGTTGCGTAGCTCGCCCCAGCCGGCGAGGTACTTCCCGCGGAACTTCGCGATTTCTTCGGCGGGCGCCTGCAAAGGGAAGTGTGGCGCATTGTGCGCTAGGTAGAGGAAGAAGGGCTTCTTGGCGGCGCGGGCTTCGTCGATGAACTTCAGGCCGTAGGTGGTCCAGAGATCCGTCGAGTACCACTGCTTCGGCAGGCGGGCGTCATCGTTGGCGATGGCTTGGCCGTCGAGGAAGAGCTTCGCCCGACTGGACCCGGGTAAGTAGAAGCCCCCGGCGGCGGCGTTGAGGCTACGGTCAAAGCCGCGATTGCTGGGAGTCACGCCTTGTTCTTGGCCGACGTGCCATTTGCCTGTCATCGCGGTGAAGTAACCGGCGGGCTTCAGTTCTTCCGCGATGGTCGCACAACGCTCGTTCAGGCGTCCTTGGTAGCCGGGGACGTTGCGATTCTCCATCATATGTCCGACACCTGCTTGGTGAGGGTAGAGGCCCGTTAGGAGAGAGGCCCGCGTGGGGCAGCAACGACCCGTGTTGTAGAACTGCGTGAAGCGGACGCCGTTGGCGGCGAGCTTATCGAGGTTCGGGGTCGGAATCTCCGAGCCGTAGCAACCAATGTCGGCCCAGCCCATGTCATCGACCAAAATGACGACAATATTCGGTTGAGCGGCGTAGGCAGGGACGACGGCCAGCCAGGCTAGCAGGAGAGCAAGGAAACGGGGCATGTCGGCTTTATGAACCAAAGCCGAAGGGAGGAAAGCCTAGATGGAGTCGCGGCCCAGAGGCCAACGGCTCACTTCTTGGACTTGGCCTTCTTCTTCGCGGCGGTCTTCGCCTTGGCCTTGGCTTTGGCCACGGGCTGATTTTGCGCGATGAGGAAATCCACGGCGAGGAGGTAGCCCGGGAAGCCGAGGCCGGTGATGACGCCTTCGCAGGCGGAGGCGGTGACGGACTTGTGGCGGAATTCTTCGCGCTTATAGATATTCGAAATATGGACTTCGACGGTCTTGAGGCCGCTGCCGGCGATGCAGTCGCGGAGGGCGACGCTGACGTGCGTGTGGCCGCCGGGGTTGATGACGAGGAACTTCACGCCGTCGTCCGCCCACTTGGCGATGGTGTCGATGAGTTTGCCTTCGTGGTTCGACTGGAAGAAGCGGGTCTTCACGCCGGCCTTCTTCGCGTGCGCGGTAATCTGCGCTTCGAGGTCGGCGAGGGTGGCATGGCCATAGACTTCCGGCTCGCGCTTGCCGAGTCGGTCGAGGTTGGGTCCGTTGATAATGCCGATTTCCATGGTCAACCTATGAGCCCTAACCGAGGCCTGCTCAAGTTTCATTCCTGCCCGCGTGGGGAGGTCAGAGCTGCAGGAACCACTGCCCGTCGACCAACCGCCAATTCGTGGGCTCTTTCTGCGGTTTCCACTCGCCGTTGACCTGCAAGCTGTAGCGGACTTCCGCCGTCTGGCCGGTCGGGAGGACGAGGACTTCGTCGATGCGTACCTTATTCTCCTGGACGTTCCAGAACTTGTAGAGGCCGACCATGAACTTGAACGAGCCGACGACTTTGTCGGTGCCTTGGGCGCGGACGTAGACAGGATCGACGAGGTCCACGCAGGCTTCGGGCTGGTTGTTGCAGATGTTCTTGGCGAGTAGCTCGAATCGCTGGCGCAGGACGGGGGTCGGGTCGGGCTGCTTGCAGGCGACGAGGCCGAGCAGGGAGAGTCCGACGAAAAAGGCGAGGAGCGGGCGCATGGGGATGCATTGAGTCGAATTGGTTAAAGGAAACCGTCAAACCTAATGCCTCGGCGACCTCCTAAACAAAAAGGGCGACCCCTGGTGGAGTCGCCCTTGGTTGTGTCTGCGGTCGGCTACTTACTTTAGGATCTGACGGAGCACGTAAGGCAGGATGCCGCCATGGCGGTAGTATTCGCCTTCAATGGCCGTATCGATACGAGCTATGAGCGGCGCCTTATCGACCGTACCGTTGGCGCGGCGGATGACGAGGGTCACCGGGGTCTTCGGCTTAATCGGGTCGGCGAGGCCTTCGAGGTCGAAGGTTTCGGTGCCGTCGAGGTTGAAGGAGGCCGCGTTCTTACCGTCCACGAATTCGAGAGGGAGTACGCCCATGCCCAGCAGGTTGGAGCGGTGGATGCGTTCGAAAGACTGTGCGACCACAGCCTTAACGCCGAGGAGGGCGGTGCCCTTCGCAGCCCAGTCACGGGACGAGCCCATGCCGTAGTCGACGCCGCCGAAGACGATGAGGCCTTCGCCGCGCTGCGCGTAGGTCTGGCAGGCATCGTAGATGGCCTCAATCTTACCCTCAGGCTGAACCTTGGTGAAGCCGCCTTCCTTGCCGTCGGCCATCACGTTCTTGACCTGCGTGTTGGCGAAGGTGCCGCGCGTCATGATGCGGTCATTGCCGCGACGTGAGCCGTACGAGTTGAAGTCCTTCTTCGTCACGCCCGCGGCCAGCAGGAACTTACCGGCTGGGGTGGACTCAGCAAACGAACCGGCAGGCGAGATGTGGTCGGTCGTGACGGAGTCGCCGAGGATGGCCATCGGACGGAGCTTCTGGAGCGAAGGCACCGGGGGAGGCGTCATCGAGAAGCCCTTGAAGAATGGCGGCTCTTGGATGTAAGTGGACGATTCCTTCCAGCTGAAGCGGGCGCCGGCACCGCCTTGGACGCCCTTCCACTCGGCGGTGGCGTTGGCGAGGGAGTCGGGGGCGTACTTCGACTTGAACATCTCGGGCTTGAGACCGCGGGCGACGTGCTCGGCGACTTCAGCCTGCGTGGGCCAGAGGTCTTTCAGGAAGACGGGCTGGCCGTCGCTGCCGGTGCCGATCGCTTCGTTGTCGAGGTCGATGTCAGCGCGGCCGGCGAGGGCGAACGCGACGACGAGGGGCGGCGACATGAGGAAGTTGGCCTTCACCGCCCCGTGGACACGGGCTTCGAAGTTGCGGTTACCGGACAGCACCGAAGCCGTGACGAGGTCGCCGGCCTTGATGGCGCCTTCGATGTCAGCGTCGAGCGGGCCGGAGTTGCCGATACAGGTCGTGCAACCGTAGCCGACGAGGTTGAAGCCGAGCTGGTCGAGGTACTGCGTGAGCTTGGTTTCGTTGAGGTAGTCGGTCACCACGCGGGAGCCGGGGGCGAGCGAGCACTTCACGTTGGCGTTCACCTTCAGGCCCTTTTCGACGGCCTTCTTGGCAACGAGGCCAGCGGCGACCATGACGGAAGGGTTGGAGGTATTCGTGCAGGACGTGATTGCGGCGATGACGACGGAGCCGTGGCTCAAGGTGCGACCCGTTGCGCCGACGGGAGCAGTGGTGCCGCGGTCAGCTTCAGCCTTGCCGAAACCGTTCTTATCCTTGGCGGCGGTGAAGAGCGTATTGAACGAGTCCTTGATCTTCGGGAGGTCGATGCGGTCCTGCGGGCGCTTGGGGCCGGAGACGCAAGGAACGACCGTGCTGATGTCGAGGGTGAGGTTCTGCGTGTAGTCGATGCTGCCAGCCTTCGGGATGCCGAAGAGGCCCTGCGCCTTGTAGTATTCGCGGACGAGCTCGACGTGCTTTTCGTCGCGGCCGGTCTGGCGGAGGTACTCGAGGGACTTGTCGTCGACCGGGAAGAAGCCCATGGTGGCACCGTATTCCGGGGCCATGTTGGCGATGGTCGCACGGTCAGCGAGCGAGAGGGCTTCGGTGCCTTCGCCGTAGAACTCAACGAACTTGCCGACGACCTTGGCCTTGCGGAGGATCTCGGTGAGGCGGAGGGTGAGGTCGGTGGCGGTGACGCCTTCACGGAGGCGGCCCGTGAGCTCGACTCCGATGACTTCAGGGGTCTGGAAGTAGACGGGCTGGCCGAGCATGCCGGCTTCGGCTTCGATGCCGCCCACGCCCCAACCCACGACGCCGATGCCGTTGATCATCGTGGTGTGTGAGTCGGTGCCGACGAGGGTGTCGGGGTAGAAGACGCCGTCCTTCTGGAAGACGAGCTTCGCTAGGAATTCTAAATTGACCTGGTGGACGATGCCGATGGCGGGCGGGACGACGCCGAATGTCTTGAAGGCCTGCATGCCCCACTTGAGGAATTCGTAGCGCTCGGTGTTGCGACCGAATTCTTGACGTAGGTTTTCGAGGAAGGAGGAAGCGGAACCCGCGCGGTCGACTTGCACCGAGTGGTCGACGACGAGGTCAACCGGGACGAGCGGCTCAATTACCGAGCTATCTTTACCGAGGCGGGCGACCGCTTCGCGCATGGCGGCGAGGTCGACGAGGAGAGGCACGCCCGTGAAGTCCTGCAGTACGATGCGCGCGACGACGAACGGGATTTCTGTGTCGACCGGCTTGGCGGCGTTCCACTGCGCGAGCGCCTTGACGTCGTTCTCGGTCACCGCGACGCCGTCACAATTACGGAGTACCGACTCGAGCACGAGACGGATGGAGACCGGCAGGCGCGAGATCTTGCCGTGGCCAGCCTGTTCGAGGGCGGGCAGGGAGTAGAGGGAGCCGGTTTGGCCGCCAGCGGTGAACGGGCGGAGGGCGTTGAACGGGTCATTTTGTGCCATAGGGGAGTTTTGGTGAAAGGGAGTGGGCAGGGTGGTGCTTGCGAAGGGATAGCCAAAAGCAAAGAAGGCGGTCGGGGCAATCTGATAAAGAAATCCCCCAAAACCAACAAATACTAAAGTCCCAGCAAATCCAGCAAGTGCGCCAGAAGCATTATCGGCCGATCCGTACCAATGCCTGCCTTCTAATATCGAATCTCGTCTACACGGCGTCCACGGTATGGACGGTCAACAGTCAGGAAAGTTTTCCTCTGTCGGACTCCCGACGGCAAGCGGTACAATTTGGGATAGTTGCACTTTAAGTCCAGCATCGCGCATTTTGGCGGCGGTTTGGTAGCTTGGTACCCCAGTAACATTTAAACTGGCACCATTTAGCGTGACCCGATCAACTTTGCTGAACCAACCAACCGTGACTACCCCAGGGGAGGTGGCTTCCGGACCTTGGTGCTCATCGACGAGCACACGAAGCAGTGCGTCGCCCACCACGTCGCCCGCCGCATCGGCGCTGACGACGTCATGGCTGTCCTCTCCAAGGCAATCGAAGCCTACGGAGCGCCTGAGCATATCCGCTCCGACAACGGGCCCGAGTTTATAGCCGCACCGTCCGCGATGGCTTGGCCAACCGCGGCATCCGTAAGCGCAACATAGTCCCCGGCTCGCCCTGGCTGAGCGGTTTCGTCGAATCCTTTAACTCCCGCTTCCGTGACGAGTGCCTCAACAGCGAACAGCTCTACACTCTCTCCGGAGCGTACGTCACCATCTCCGACTGGATCTGTCTCTACAACGTGGAACGACCCCACGGCGACGTAGGCTACCTGACTCCCAACGAGGCCGCTGCGCGGCCCCGGGCCTTCGGTCCGTGTGCTTGACACTAAAACTCTCTAAAAGCAGTGTCTCCAGCACAGCCCCAGCGTATCAAAGCGCTGGCACAACAGGCGGACACCGCTCACCACGACTGCTACTTTCTATGACTGTTACCAGATATTATGTGACTTCTGACGCGATGGGCAGCGCCACGGCCATCTTAGACGAAGATGGCAATGTTCTCGAGCGCCGGAGCTACGAAGCCTTCGGTGAGGTGACCTGCATGTTGCCCGATGGCTCCCCTGTAGAAATTAGCCCAACTGGTGTAGATGTTGGATTTCAGGGGCAGGTTAGGGACGATTTCACAGGTCTCTACCTGATGGGTTATCGGTGGTACAACCAGTCGATTGGGCGATGGTTGAGTAGGGATCCGATTGGTCTTCATGGTGGCATTAACTCCAATCTGTTTGTGCTTAATCGACCGACTGATGACTCTGATTCGTTGGGCTTAAAGCTTGATACGAAGGCAATGGGGACGATAGCGGAACTTTTCCCTAAAGAAGCCGAGAAAATGGAGAAAGTGATGCGAGGGTTGCTAGCGCGTTTTGATTCAGCTGAAAGAAAGGAGGCAAACAAGCTTTTGGCAGAAGCCTTGGAGTGTGCTCCAGTTGAGTTAAGGAACAAGGCGCTTGAAAGCATTTTTGAAGTGGTCATGTCTGCTGCTGATTGGCCGACGCCAAATGACACCCCTGCTGATTTGATTCCGGGCGTGGCGACCTCAGTTTACTTCGTCTTCTGCGAAGCCCTCCGCCAAAAACACATAAAGTGTATGATGGATAGCAATTGTAATGTTCGTAAGTGTGAACCATTGGCCATGGCTGCGCAGCGATGTTTTGTTTTGGCTAGTAAGGCTGCCTCGATTTTAAAATGAAAAATAGCATATATCTAGTAGCGGCAGGTACATTTATAACGGGGTGTGCATTTGCTGTATTTTTTTGTGTCGAGCTTCAGCCTCTAGATCGGGAAAAACTTCCGAGAGGTACTCAAGTGGTTCATATGCAAAGCGGAGATTGCATTGTCTTGGTTTCTGGACGTGCATGCATAAGTGTTATCATGAAGGAAGGACCTGCCGATGAAGCACGGTTTTCGGTCACCTCGCTGCTTGACGACCAAGTGGATTCATCTTGGGAATTATTTCAAGATGGCCATATTCGGCGAATTATTGAGCGCCGTGATCAAGGCAAACCGGGCCAGGTTGTTTACTTGATAGATAGTGATGGGGACGGTATATTTGAAACGACAATTCCTGCTGCTAGGTAAGGCCGATGGCTTGTCGCTTTCAGTGTCAGGTGACCAAGTGATGTAACACGACTAACAATATGGCTTTCGAGCCCAACATGCGCGCCGACATGACCGCTGCCGCCAAGGTCAAAAGGCTAAATCGAATCTCGCCCGCCTGACGTTTTCTTGGGTCTTGACCATGCGTTTTTCCTAGGAAATATGCATGTCTCCCCCCACTGGGGTCGTCTCATGGAGACGTGGATTATTTCCACGGAGTTTCCACAGAAACGAAAAACCCCGATTTCTCGGGGTGTCTCGGGGTGGGGCAATCTGATTCAGAAATGCAACAAAAACCCAATGATTGCAAAGGTCTGACGAATTCCTCAGGTCCCGCAGAAACATTTTCGGCCAACTCGGACCACTGAGAGCCAAGAGCGTCGGCCCGGCCCAAAAGACGATCTACACCGTCGTCTCGGGCAAGAATCCGTTCCCGGACGTAGCCAACCAGCGCAACATCCCGCGCTACGCGATGGCCCAGACCATCCTAGGCCAGATGACCGACCAGTTCACGGCTGACATGGTCATGCGTGCCACGAACCCGGATTATTATTCGCCGCGTTCCTCCTGGGACTGGGCTTCGCAGCTGATTCTCCAGGTCCGCCGGCGCGATCCTGAGCAGTGGGCATATTACTATATCCGGGACAAAGCCACCCAGTGGAAGCAGGCTAGGACCGGGATCTCGAGGGAGCAGGGCGGTTATGACGCCCCTGACGCCGAGGCGCTGCGCAACTTCCGCCGTGCGATCTACGCCGGCGACGTCGACGCGGCCAAGCGTCTCTATCTGCGACTCCTGGCCTATGGCTACACTGCCCAGCGATTCGAGGCAGGTGTCAAGGCCTCCGAGCCTTTGGGCGATCTGCCTACCAAGGACGGCTCGAGGAAGGCCTTCGTCGACAGCCTAAGCTCCTATGACCGTAAGATGCTGGATAAGGCCCAGGTCTACGAGATGCGCCTGTCCCGGCTTAAGCTCGACGCCCGACGCCTATTTCCGATTGAGATCAAAGGATTTCCTGCTGTTACGGAGCGGATAATCCAGCAGTTTCGCCTGAATCAAAATGAGGAAAGCGGTCAAATTCGATAATGGTACGTAAAAGAGGGCCGATTTAGCCACGTCCCTAGGGGTTATTTTTTATACGTGGTAACAAAGCATTCATACAGTCTCAGTTCTTCAGGCTGCGCTTCCACTCCGTATAGTTGAATGTATGTGTTTAGGAGGCTTGGTGTAATCAGGCCCCATTTTGAGACTTCCTTTGTCAAGGCGGATGCACGTCTGTAGTCGTCTTGCATTGATCCGCTTTTCGAGATGTATTTTTTCCACATAAGGAAGTGCAAGACATTTAGTTTTTCTTGATGGGATGTGCTCCTGATGGTTGCGGGGTGCGCCATATCCACGTCTAGGGCGTAACTGGGTAACCCCCGGGATTTTTGATACAAGTGAGTTGAGGCCGATTCTAAAATCCAAGCCTCGATTTCATCTGGGTAAGTGCCTGGGATTGGAAACCGATTCGCGGCAGTTTTTTTATAGCTAAATACGTCGCCGCGAATTTTATTAGCGGAATTGCGGTCAAAGGACATTTCCCTGAAGAAAAAGTAAACAGGTGAGGTGGCTGGGAATCCCTTGCTGTCTTTTTGATTTGGAAAATATCTGTGGGCTGCGGTGTCCTTCTCGAAGGTTGTTAGGGTTGAATCGAATTTCAAGGTAACCGTGGAGCCGTCCTTTTCGGCCATTTGCTCCATTGATCGCAGGAGGCGTCGGTTTTGAATGCCGTAGCTACTCGAAAATACGTATGCGGAGATTAGCCTTACCCAAATTTTATGTTTTTGAGTTGCCGTAAGATTATATAACCTTTCAGGGTAGTCTTCATAATCAGCGTGCAGCTGCTCGTCGTACCTTTCGCCGTCACGCTCAAGTGCGAAGGTGATGGGGTCGCAAAATGCGCGGTGTTGCAGGGAGTGGCATCCTGACGTCAGGCTGATGACTATAATAACAGCGCAAAAACTGAATTTCATGGCTGCAACTACTTTAGGCATTTTGCGATTTGGCTCTCCAGCTCATCTGAGAACATGGCCATTGCATTTTTGGCGCCTAACGCTGTGGCAAGCACTAGTTTGTTTCCGTCCTTGGCGACGTTTACGGCAGCTTCGCCTGGATTGCCGAGCGGAAATGCATCTGGTCCTTTAAGGACTGATTTTTTCTGAATGTGTATGCTGATTTTACAGTCGCAGCCGATGATCCCTTCTGCGTCGATACTGATAGTGCTGTAGATGAAGAGCTGGTTGGTTCCTGCTGAGTAGCTCTTTGCTCCTGCCTCAACTGCGGTCGAACCCATTTGCCTTAAGCCGGTGATTTTCTTAATCGACTTATCAAGCATCGAAATCGCATCCTTCTTAATGTTTTCAAGTGTTTTCTTTGTCACTTGAAAGCACTCGGTTTTACTGATTTTATTTTTAAGGAAATCAGAAAGGCTGGTAGGGAGCTCAAATTCCTGTTCAACCCCGTTCCCGTCCAGGAGCGCTACGTTTGCTAAGGTATATGCTTGAACTGTAATTTTGACAGAAAGTTGACCATAGATGTCTGCGTAGAGGGTGGGGTTGTTTTTTGCAAAGGATGTACAGTTTGGGCCGCCGAATAACCCAATGTTATCGCGGCTGAGCCATCTTCCAAGCGCTGGGTTGTACCATCTAAAGCCCATCTGATAGAGACCAGTGACCTCATCGCAGATCTGCCCCTGGAAACCGACATCCATCACGGTGGGGCTGGTTGCGATAGGTAGGCCGTCCGGCGTCATGCAGGTCATCTCTCCGAAGGCTTCGTAACTGCGACGTTCGAGGACGTTCCCGTTCTCGTCTAAAATAGCGGTAGCGTTGCCCATTGCATCTGATGCGACGTAGTAACTCTTTTTGGGCATGGGGTTTTCGTAATGGTCTTGGGTGACTGAGGCATGTCAACCCTGCCTTGGGCATATGTATTATTGAAAGCTATAGATTCACGTGTATCCGTTATCCCATGCGCCCCAAAATCCAGACGGTTAGCCGGCAATTTGGCAACCGAGGTCCAATGGTTGCTGCTGGGGTGGGGCGGGCGCCTGTCCGTAAAGAAAAGGCAAAGATTGTCGTCGCGATTTGCAGCTGCGGTAGCAATCGCGAACGACGTGAAGCCGTTAGACGAACTTGGCTGTCGCGTCCGGCAAGCGGTGTCCGTCATTTCTTCTTTGTCGGACGTGGTGCGGATACCGCAGGGGAGAACGATGTAGTGGTTCTTGATGTCGATGATGGCTACGAGTTCTTGCCGCTTAAGGTCAGAGAGGCATTCGCGTATGCCATTCGGAATTTTGATTCTGAGTGGATCTTTAAGTGCGATGACGATACTTATGTGGTCCTGGATCGTCTGGCGACGATACCACATCCCAAATACGGGTTAATTGGAGATGAGAGCCTGGATTCCAGAGGGGCGCCTAGCGGTGGCGCTGGCTATTTTGTTTCAGCCGCGTTGGCCAGGAAGCTTTCAGCAGACAGAATGCTCCCTGCGGTCGGAGCTGAGGACCTGGTTGTTGGGCGTGCGGCTGCCGCAAAAGGGGCGCGTTTGGCTTCGTCCCAAAAGCTCTGCAAGGATAAGGCGAGGATGCCGGCTGCCACTAATGATCTGGTTAGTTGCCATTGGTGCAGCCCTATAGACATGGAAGTTATTCATGGATTGCTCTTGGATGGCCCTGGACGTGTTGTCAGGGCCGTTCATCGCGTATGGCGTGACGATCTTTTCCTCATGAAGTCTGGTTTTTTCGCTAGGAAGAACGGAGGCGCGATGGGGCGCTGGACTGAGCCTGCTGCTGGTAGGCTGCAACTAGACTGGTTTGCGTACGGGAGGGAGTTGTTTTTAAAAACGGGAGATGCGTATTTAGGGCCGATTGACCTAGATGCAGCCACTCCTCGTGCACTTTGGACTGCTCCTTCAAAGATTGAAGGACTGCCAAGCCATTACCGGCACACCTTGGTTATTTCATTGGCTAACTCCGGTCGAAAAGCGCGTGCCTTGGCTCGGGCCGAGGAATTCAGCCATGAGGTGGTCTGGTCTCCTGGGGTCTTGGCCGATCCTGACAAGATAACATGGAATGATATCAATGGGATGGAGGCGTATTTTTCGGCCAATAACTTCCGCAACAGGTATATACCGGCTGCCATAGGGTGCCGGCTGGCTGGATTGGCCGCCTTTGAGCGAGGCATTGAACTCGCCGAATCGATTCCTGGAGGCGTTCGCGGATTTATGGTCTGCGAGGATGATTTCATGCTCAAGAACCCGGAGCTGTTCCTCCAGTGTTTTAAAGATCTACCCGATGACGCTGACGCCCTTTGGCTAGATACCTCGTCACTGAGGGCGCCAACTTATGACCTTCCGGGGACTTGCCTTCGGCGAATCATGGGGGCACGCGTCTGTACGACCTTCTGGCTTTCGGTTTCCCATGCCAAGGAGATTGTCCCTCTTCTACGCCGTAGCAACTGCGAGTGGGACCTGTTTATGGAGCAACAGATGCCGAGGAGCTTATACTACGGGCCGCGGACGCCAGTTTTTAGGCAGTCAGGTGAACTCTCGGAGTTGAATTGGCCGTTGGTGTTAGATCAAATATAGTATAGTGCTTCGCTCCACATGTAGCTTTCAAAATTCATTTACCACCAACAAGCACGTCTTTAGGCCTGATGTCGTCAGGCGTTGAAACGATTGAGCCGTCAGGGAGTTCGTATGCACGGTCGGCGAAGACGGTGCCATCAGGCCCTCTGCGGGTCATAAGTATCCGGCTAATTTCTTTTCGATGCTTCCAGGAATTTGTTTCGAGGATGTAACATTTGGCAAACTCCGAAATATATGCGGCGTTCCCCCCTGTTGATTTCAAGGCAATTAAGTAACCTATCGTATATTTTCCTTTATAGCATATGACTTCTATTTCATTTCTGCCTATCTCGCGGGAAACAGCCAAAGATGAAATCTTTGCTTCGAAGGTTTCCGTATCAAATGAGAGCACGTCGTCAGTGGTGAACTCCTCGTGGTATGTATACGTATATTTTTTGTGTTTACCGTAGCAGGATGCTATTGGTAATACGAAAAGCGCGCCGGCAAAGGCACCGATGCAGAATCTCAGCACATTGGAAGTTCTTACTGAATGGCCCATTTTATGCGTATAGATTTGTAGGCTTGGGTGGTATCTGTTCCTTCGGTATCGAGTAGGACTTGGCCTACGGCAGCTTTAAGCATGTCATGATAGCTCTTCTCGCCGTGGCTCATTATGACGCATCTTAGCTCGTCCTTGCATCTATAAAAAAGCAAGGAGTATGCGCCGCTCTTTCCTTGGGGCATTTTTTCGACAATACATTTCACTTGTGCGTCAAAATCTCCTGGCGCTCCTTTCGCGGGTAGTTCCGGCGCCACGATAGATATTTCCATGGCAACGTCGTAAAGCGAACTGTAGTCGCATGCCTTCCATGTGACTATTGTCGCGATAAGGCCCAGCACTAGTCCGTTGGTGAATGATCTCATGATTCGTTTGAAAAGCTTATTTACATCCCAATTTCTCGTAAGCCCTTGTTGCTTCCGCGAGTGCAGCGGTTGTTTCGGCTGCGTTGCGAAGAGCCCTGTCATATGCTGATTGCAGGTCCCTGTCATTGTTAGGCCTTCCGTACTCCTTTTGGTCGAATTCGTATGCGTCCACGTCGGCTTGTAGGTCCGCCGCCTTGATGATGAGCGATGCGAAATTCATGAGGTCCTTTTTTATGTTTGAGTGTTTGAGGCCTATTCTGCATTCGCAGCATTTTTTACTCTCTAGGACTGATAGTTTGTCGACCATTTCGTTCCAAATACGCTTGTTTGAATTGAAGTGCACTGCTTCATGGAGTTTAGTTTTTTGCGCTTCACTTGCGCTCAGAGTTTTCCGGATGAATACGTATTGCTTCATGCCGCCAGTAATTTTTACCTCATAACAAACCATTAGGTAGTTTGTCGATTCTACCACTTTTATTTCAATGCTTGGCAATTGCCGGGATTGAACTTCTCCGAGGGTATCGGCAGGTATCTGACTTAATCGTTTTGGATAGTTTTCCTTAAGTGTGTCGTTGAAGTCTTGGTTGTTCTTTTCGGGCGCTAAGCCGTTCCAGTCTGACCTTTCTGTCGGCATGTTGCACGTGAATGACTGCAGGTTTATCCCTCCGCGCAACCCTAGTGGGTCAGCGCTTAACCATCTCCCGATTTCTGCATTATACCACCGAAAGCCCATCTGGTAGAGGCCGTTAACTTGATCGCGGATCTGATTCTGGAAGCCAACATCTACCTGGACGGCGCTGCTCACAATGAGCGTTCCATCCGGCGTCATGCAGTTCATTTCGCCGAAGGCTTCGTAACGGCGACGTTCGAGGACGTTCCCGTTCTCGTCTAGAATAGCGGTAGCGTTGCCCATTGCATCTGATGCGACGTAGTAACTCTTTTTGGGCATGGGGTTTTCGTAATGGTCTTGGGGTGGGATAATTCCGTTTTTGGTCCAGCGTCATGCATTTCAGGGGGTGGCTAAGTGTTATGGTTAAGCTGCTACTAGAGTCAACAAGTGAGCTCGGCGGTCGACGGGCTTGCCGGCGAACTCGTAGGGGGTCTTGAAGCCCAGGCTTCCATGGGGTCGGTAGCGGTTGTAGTCCCATAGCCAGTCGCCCATGGCGACGGCGATGTCGTCGTAGTTATGGAACCACCACCGGTCGGCGAACTCCCGCCGGAAGCAGGAGTTGAAGGACTCGATGACCCCGTTCTGCCAGGGGCAACCTGGATCGATGTAGATGGCCTTGATGCCGTTGGCGGCCATGAACTCCTGGACGGTCTCGGCGATGAACTCCGAGCCGTTGTCGGAGCGGATGTTCTCGGGCTGGGCCTCCTCGCGGATCATGGCCTCGAGGAGGACGCGGGCGACGTCCTCCTGCTTGATGGCGGGAGCCATGTAGCAAGCCACGATGCGCTTGGTGTACTCGTCGATGATGAAGAGGACGCGCAGGGCGCGTCCCTTCCTTGTACGCAGCATCACGAAGTCCCAGGCCCAGACCTGGTTGGGTCGGGTGGCGACGCCCACGTGCGTGCTCGTGGTGCGTCCGCGGCGGCGGACACCGGCCTTCGGGGCCTCGCCTTCAAGGCCGTGTTTACGGCGTATCCTACGCACCTGGCGCAGGCCGACGTTCAGGCCGAAGGCCCGGACTTGGCTGAGGATCTTGCGGTGGCCCTGGGTAGGCATGCGATTGGACAGCTCGATGACGACCTTGCGGATCTGCGACGCCGACGCGCTTAAGCGAGGACGGTAACGAAGAGCGTTGCGGTTGGCGTCCAGCGTCCGGCAGACGAGGCGCTCGGAGGCCGCTGGCAGCTGGCGGACGACCCGGCCTTCCGGCCCGGTCGCCGCCCCCACCAGCGCCTTGACCGCCGCGGGCGTGAGCTCCGCGGCGACCTCAGAGGCGACCTGCCTGACCTCCCCAGGGCTTAGCGTTTTTTTTGGAGGGCGATCTCCATGATACGCATCCGGACGGCCTGGTCGGCCACGATTCGCGCCATGTGCTCGATCAGTTTCTCCTGCTCCCGCATCTTCACCGCATCCGAGGGCGCCAGCAGGTGCAGCTGGTCCCTCCAGCGCTTGAGCGTGGCGGGGGTGATGTTCATATCCTTGCAGATGTCGGAGGCCGACCGGCCTCCGTCCTGCTGCTGCACGGCCCAGATCCGGGCCTCCTTGGGGTGGTGTTTGTGTGCCATTATGGGGGTGTTGTGGGTTATTTTGATGTTGTTGTAAACACCCCCCGAAAGTTACACTCTGCTGGACCAACAAACCGTGACTACCCCAGTGCTGTGGAACATCGTAAGATTCGATGGCCTTGGCGAGCACGACTACGACGTTATCGGCACCGGGCACATCTCAGCGTGACCCGCCCAATCCTAGCGAGGTTCGCTTTTCATTGGAGGATCGAGATCTTCAACGGACAAAGCCGCGCGCCATGGTAGTTCTAAGGGGGCGTTGCTGTTAAACATGATTGATCTGGCCTTGCCGGTCCAGGCGTTCACGAGCCAACCTTCCATCTGAAAATTCCGAAATCCCCATTTGGATATTTCTGGGTAGGTGGATGGGAAGAAGTATTCTTGGCCGATGATATACATGGACTGCGAAAGGTAAACTGGTTCACCTGCGGTCTGTGCATTGTTTGCGGGATTGCTCCTGCTGCTGTTGACTGCGATATCAAAGGCTTTTCTTGGTTTTATGGTAAAATGTTTAACGGCTTCTTTAGCTTGAGCCTGCGTTAGGCATCCGTGCGACTCTGCGAATTGCAGGTTTTTTCTTTCAGTTATTTTGTAGTCAAAAAAGCAGCATAAAAGTACAGTTCCGATGCCAAGGAGAGTTGCGGTTGCCATTCGTCTTAAGAGCTTAGACGGTGTGCCATTTGATTCGAATGGATTCATACTTTATTGTTCAACTTATGTGTTTATGAATTGTGCGCTTGGAGGCATATTTTTTGAGGGGCCACAGGTATTCACCAGTTTTGTCATCGCATCAAAAAGAGCTGTCAGGGGCCAATTAAGGCCTTTTCCTTTTACTGCGGATGCAAATGCCCCTTGGTCCTCAATCGAAAGAAGTGAGCCGCAGGCAACGTCAGTGCAGTTATTTTTAAACGTGCCATAATATCCGCTACCTTTGCCGGTTTTTCTAAAAGATTCGGCCTGTGAATACGTTTTTTCCCAGAAAGATCTCATGCGCTGCGAATCCTCCTTTGTTACGCATAATTCGAGTTTAACGGTTGGGTCGCCCTTCGAAATTTTACCTATATTTTGAAGGAGATCCTCGAGGTCGCGGCCATCCTTATTTTTTGCCCAATACGGCCCACCGGCGTCTTCTCGATCGGATCGCTCATCTGGGCCCCAGTCAAAATATCTATCTTCGATTCCAACTCCAGTGTGGCCTACTTTTTCTTTTAGTAATCCTTTGCAGGGATCTCCGAGGTCAATTATGATTGTAATCTTTGAACAGCAGCTCGATTGCTCGCAATTAATGGCATCACTCGGATAGTACTTTTTAAGGTGTCGGTTGACTTCGCCGACGAGTACTGCGCGCTTAGCGGCACATTCCACTTCGCTCATTAGTCCGTAAGGGTCGCTGTGCGTAGTGGTTTTATTTGCGCCGTAACAAAAGAGATTGACACCCCCTATCAGTCTTAACGGGTCGGGGCTTGTCCAGCGTCCAAGTGTAGGGCAGTACCAGCGGAAGCCCATCTGATATGCCCCTGTCAAGCTGTCCCTGATTTGTCCCTGGAAGCCGACGTCCACCTTGGTGGGGCTCTCCGCGACGGGAGTGCCGTCGGGCGTCATGCAGGTCATCGCGCCGAAGGCGTCGTAGCTACGGCGCTCAATCACCGTGCCTTCCTCGTCGAGTACGCCCGTCACGCTGCCCATCGCGTCGGACGTCACATAGTATCTGGTGATAGCCATAGTATTTAGCGAATTTCTTGAACAATGATCACTTCGCCTATGCCAATGGTGCCCCGGATGTACTCGAACCGAGGCAGGCTGGAGTCGTCCGGCGTCTTCTCAATGAGCTGCCAGGTGTCGCTCCAGAAGAATAGCGTATCCGATGTCCGTAGGCGTCTGAAAAGGCCGTCGTACTCGTAGGTTCGCGTGATTTCGCCGGACACAAGGTTTTGGACCATGCGGTTCCACGCGTCCCAGATGGCTGTTGTCGGGGTTTCGGCTGCCGAGTGCGAGATCGGGAACTTAGTCATATTGCCCACGGCGTCGTGCGCAACTTTGGCGGACAGTCCATCGATTTTGATCAGGGTGTTGGCCTTGTCGTGTGCTCTGGTCTGGTTCACTGTGGTCTCGCCGGTTTCTTGCCTGACGTATTGTAGCCAATTGCCGGAAGGATCGTAGTTGAACTGTTCCGTTTCGGACGGGGTCCCTGCGATTCCAGAGCCAGAGACGTTCAGGGTTCCCTTGTCACGGCTGGTGACTTGCTGGAGCAGGTCGTGGCCATAGGCTTCATCCTGGCCGGAAGGACCTGCAGCGTTTTTCCTGAACCTCCGGAACGAGGACGGAGTGTATCCGTACTGGAAGTCGTCGATGGCTGTGGTGCCGACGCTCCAGGGCATCGATTCGACGCGGCCGAACCGGTCAAGGCCACCGACGTTGTCGCCGGCGTCTCCGACGAACCCGGTCATGTCCATCACTAGTCCGGGCTGCTCCATGGACCGTGTAACAACCGTTGAGGCACCAAGGTATGAGTATGCCACGGCTGTTAGGGATTCATCTGGTAGCGTGACCGATGCAACACGTCCAAGCATGTCGTCGGGGGAGCTGGGGTAGCCGTAGGTATAGGCGATGATCGTGCCAGAGGGTAGCGTCATGGACGTCCTGCGCAGCGTTCCTGTAGAACCGTCGGCGTAACCGTATTGCACCCGCGGGCTAGAGGAAGTGCCTGCGCCGCCTGATTGCTGGACGTCGGCGGTCATCCGACCGTAGCCATCATACTCAAAGAGCGATTGGTTCACGATGGACCCGTATTGGTCGAGGCTGGTGACGGCATTGACGCGACCAAGCTTATCGTAGCCTGTGGTGATGGTTCTGACAGCGCCGTCGATCGAGGTCCCTAGTGTGACCACATTATCCGAGACTAGCCTGCTGAGGGCGTCATATGCGTAGGCATGGGTAGTCCCAGCTTGATCAATCATGGTCTTTGCCTGCCCCTGGATATTGTAGGTATACAGGATGTTGCCAGGCAGGGCAGGGGCGGACGGGTCGAGCGCTTGCGCGCTGTCAGGCATGACATGCTCGCGTAGCAGCAACGTGGAGGCGATTCCGCTGTCCGCCAAGGTCGTGCCATAGTTCCAGCGATAGACCTGATCTCCGGTGACGGAGTTCTTTAGCACAAATAGGGACAGGTTCCCGTCCAAGTTATAGGCCATTTCCGTGGTCCTGTCCGAGCCGCCTGAAGGCGCTGCACCTGTCCAGGCTTCGATGCGTTTGACCTGGCGCGCTACTGCGTCGAATTCAATCCGCGTTACGATACCAGAGGGATCGGTCGAGGCGACCACGTCGCCCGCGGGATTTCGGAAGTACGAAGTTACCAAGACGGTGTCGGATCTGGTTGGGATGGTGATCGGTAAGGCGAAGTCTATGCCGCCGTTCGTGCCAAAATCCGCAACCGCCAACGGCCGCCCTAGTGGGTCTCCCCAAATGCCAACCACGGAAGCCCGGGCTGGTGTTGCTGTTCCGGTCGGCCACCCGAGAGGACCTATTCCGCTAGCGCCAGGAAGGCGTTCGAATGAGGTTTGGCGGCGGGGTGCCCCGTCGTCCCTGTACGTGCGTAGAGTTTGATTGACGACGTAATCCCCGGTGACCGAGCCCACCGACCCCGAAAGAACCCCGTCGATGGGGTATCCGTAGTAAGTTGCTACGGTTCTGCCAAGGCTGTCGTATTGAGTGCGCTGCCAAGATTTCTGAGCCATTGATCGGACTTTGACCTGTCTGCTCAGGGCATCGTACCAAATGTCGCCATCGACGGGGTCGCTGGCGACGCCTCCCTCGACCTTCCAGAATGTCGTCCTGTAGAGGCGGCCTTGATCGTCGTAGGCTGAGTCGATCCTGGAGAGTAGGGTGCCCTCCATGCCATCCGTCCGGTCCTTGCGCGTAACGCGGTTGAGGTTATCGTAGCTGGCGCTTTCGGCATAGGATTCGCCGGCCAAGGTGATTGCGACGCGGCCGCGCCAATCGCGCACATATGAAACGACTCGAGGGGTGCTGCCGGTGTCGACGGGGCGGCTTTCAGTGATGACCTGACCATTGCCGTCGTATTCATATTCGACTGTCGTAACGAGGTTGTCCGTACTTCCGTCTGCGAGCCCTGTTCCGGTTGCCTCGCTGAGGGTGAGGCCTCGGTAGTCGTACGTTTTCCGAATGATCGTGCCACCACCCGTGCGTGTCCAGGTCTGGCGGCCCATGGAATCGTACCCCGTGTCCAATTGAGAGAAGTCAGGGCCGTTGAGCCCGTCACCGGACGCAGGGACGTTGTGGTAGAGACGTGTAGCAACCACCTGATCGTGGCGGTCGATGAAGTAGTCCGTCCGCTTTATCCATCGATCCTGCGGTATCGGAAGGGGGCCGTAGGAAGTTCCAGTTTCAGGCAACTTGGCGGTTATGGTCCTGATAGCCGCACCGTTGGCGTCCCTGTAGGTTGAGGTGACGTTTGAGAGAGGGGTGAAGATGGCGGATGCGCCTTCGCCTTCAACATATCCATTCCATTGCCTGTCTTCTCGGATGGCGACGAGCCTTTCGGTTAACACGGCTTGTCGGACGATTCTTTCCGCGCCCGACACGATGGATTCCGAAAGGGGCATCAGCTGCAGGACGGGGCGACCCAGCAGGTCATTGGCGATGTCCGTCACAAGGTTGCGACTATTGCCTTCAAGCGTAGACCAACCTGAAGGTGCACCGCTAACGACCGAAGTGTCTACGTCCTGAATTTGACGAACAAGAGCACCGGTCACTGGGTCGTACTCGGAGAGAGAAATCACTCCTAGGGCATCCTTCGACCAGGTGGGGCGTCCCTGGCTGTCAAAGGCTTGTTGGGAGGAATAAGACACTCCGTCGCCGTTCTGGCTGCTGGGGACGGTCGGCGCCGTCGTCGTGATCATGCTCGGCTGTAAGGTGTCAGCAAAGAACTCGTAGCTTGTCGTCGTGGTTACGCCTGTGCCGCCGACGACGGGGAATTCGGTTACGGTAGATGGCAGGGTAATGGAGCCAGCCGAGGTCGTCCGAACCGTATAGTCGGTTTCGCGTATCAAGGTCCTGGTTCCGTTGGTCGCTGAAGTGCCTCTCCTGACGTACTCGCCCTTGGGATGCCCGGCCTTTTCGCCTTCAGTCGATGCATACCATGTCGTTTCCTTGATGAGACCTTCGTTGTCCTTGAGGACGAAAGGCTGCGGGGTGGATTCCGAAACCGAAGCGACGGCCATGGACGTTGCCGAAAAGACTACATGGAAGTTTTCGTCCAAAGTGGTCGCAGTCATGCTTTGGTTGGCACTGCTGGAGGCGGAGTCTGCTTGAATCTTAAGAAGCACCTGACGTCCAATGTTGGCGTAGACGACTTCGATGCTTCCGTCAGGGTTTGTCACGGTCGTCTTCGTTGCCCAGGTGTTTGGTCCATCTGGGAAGGAACTCGTCGCGTAAGTGAAATGGTAAGTCCCTTGGCCGCCCATGACGGTTTCGGACGTTACCCGCCGTTGGGAATCGTACGCGAAAACGCTGAGTGCATATGCCTCCACCTCCTCGGTGGTGGCTGTGAGCGGGTCTAGGCCGTCGGCTACCATCCTGTCCCAGCCGGTTGGGCTCAATACGGTGCGCAGCGCATGGGGGAATCCGCCCGTCAAATAGTTGACGTGATAACGGTAAGCTGTCCGCCGGAGTATTGCCCATACGCCATCCTGCCATTCTGAGATCGTGGCCAGCGATAGGTCGCCCGCGCTTCCCCATGGGGTGTATCCGCTGTGATAAAGGTATTCAACACGACGAACAGGGGTTTCACCTACATACTGGGTGACGGAGGAGAATTTCCCGTTTGTGCCGTAGGCGTACTCGTAGGAGGTGGGGACGTCGCCGGTGGTCTGGGCCTTGGTGACTCGCCAGGCTGTGTCCCGGCTGATCATCATGGTTGTCCCTCCAGCCGTAGTGAATGAAAGCAGGATGCCGCGTGACGCAGGTGTGGTGCTGTAGATCGAGGCGTAGTTATAGGTAGAGCCGCTTTCTTCATCAAAGTAGGTGGCTTCACCTGTGGTCGATACGGTTAGGCTTGCGTGGGTGCCGAACATGGGCGCGTAGCCGCCTCCGGCTGCTGGCTCAAACCAAACGCTTCTTTCTGGGGAAATCACTACGCAGAGCCGCGTTCCTGATGAGGTGACGTAACTGAGGGACTCAACCAGCCAGCTGTTCCCATTGACCCCGACATCGTTCCGCGAAAGCAGGTTGCCGTACGTACGACGATGCGCCCAGGGGATGCCGTTCCCGCCACCTTCAAGGTCGGACTCGGTCAAGATTACTTCGCCATCGCCGTAGCGAACCGGGTACGTTGTTTTATTGTCCTCTTCCTTGCTGCAGCATGGGCAGCATTCACAGTTTGTTTTGGCAAGATTGGTGTATGCTTGATCCGTTTCCGGGAGCGAGCAACTCGATGACTCGCTACTGGAGCTTGAATCGCTGCTGGAATCAGAACTTGAGGACCCGCTGTCGGACGAACTTTCGGAACTCGAATCAGAGGAGCTTTCCGAGCTGGAGTCGGATGAAGACTGGCTGTCCGAACTGGAGTTCGAGGAACTATCAGAGCCCGAACCCGAATCCGAGGACGATAGGCTGTCCGACGAGCTGCTGTCGGAGGAGCTACTGTCGGAAGAGTCGGAATAGGCGTAGGCGGGGTTCTGGGGCATGGGCGGTTTCTATTGCTATCCCGGGAGCCTACAAATACATTGTGCTGTATAAAATCGTAAAAGAATTGCAAAACTCGTGAGTCCAATCCGCAAACTCTTCGTGCATGGCTTCCCGGGGCTTTATGGGGGCGCCGCAACCGAACTGCATCACCAGATCGTCCTTTGGCTGGAGATGGGCGTTGAGGTTAACCTTATCCCCTCGATGGACGGGTGGACAAACGAGCCTTTGTATCCAGAAATGTTGGCTCGCGGCGTTAAGGTGCATCCTGCGAATAACTTTGATGCGGTCAGGAAGGGGGATCCTGTTTTTGGTTTCTGCAGCTCGGAGTTCCTGAAGCGTCTACCTGAAATTCGCCTTAGGACATCCAGGACCGTGTTCGCCAACTGCATGACTTGGCTTTTTCCCAAGGAGAAGGAGGCCATGGCTGCAGGGCAAATCGCGATGTTCATCTACCAGAATCGCGACGTCCTGGCCGACCAACGAGCCAAGCTACTTTCTATCTCGCCTGATTCCAAGGCGTCATTTTGCCATTTTCAGCCCTATTTTGACAATAGCCTGTTCCCCTTCATTTCCACGCGTCCCTCTGATTATTTCGGATGCGGTAGGGTGTCTCGTCAGGATGCCGATAAGTACGCCAAGGCCACCCTCCACATCTATGAGTACTTCGTGGCACCGGTACTGAAGAGGGGTATCTTTCTGGGCTTTGACCACCGAGCCATGGCCAAGATTGGCCGGCCCTATTCATGGATTCGTGCGGCTAAAGACCATAAGGAATGCTCTCAGCAGGAATTCTACCGTCATTGCGAAATCGTCCTCCAGCCTATGGATACGACCGAGAACTGGCCTCGTGTCGGCCTGGAGGCGATGTCGAGCGGCAGTGTCTTGATTGTCGACGACAGGGGAGGGTGGCGCCGGATGGTTGATCACGGTAAGACCGGGTGGCTTTGCTCCAATCCTCGCGAGTTCATTTACCGGGCTAGCCAGATGGCTTTCGAGCCTAACATGCGCGCCGACATGGCCGCCGCCGCCAAAGAGCGGTTATCCGTTTTGGCAGGTCGGATGGCTTCTATCGAAACCTGGGCGAACGTCTTTGAGGAAATTTCAAGACTACCCGAATGACCCTCCAGTTTTATTTTCCATGACTGTTACTAGATATTATGTGACTTCTGACGCGATGGGCAGCGTCACTGTCATCTTAGACGAAGATGGCAATGTTCTCGAGCGCCGGAGCTACGAAGCCTTCGGTGAGATGACCTGCATGCAGCCCGATGGCTCCACTGTGGAGGCTAGCCCCACTGGTGTGGATGTCGGATTCCAGGGGCAGGTCAGGGACGATGTCACTGGCCTCTACCAAATGGGCTACAGGTGGTATAATCCGGTGCTGGGTCGGTGGTTGAGTCGGGATCCGATCGGTTTGGAAGGTGGAGTAAATGAGGTAACGTTTGTTGGTAATGCGCCAACATTTCTTTCAGATGTAAGCGGATTAGTGATTTATGTTTCGAGCGATTATAATCGAGAGGAGAGACAGAAAATCCTCTCGTTACTTGAAACAATAAAAGCAACCCAAAGGGGTGGCGTCATCCTCGGTTCGCTAGAAAAATCTAAGCGAGTATTTGTGTTGTCCAAGGGGAAGTATACTTCTGATGCATGCCATGATAGGATAAACGAGCAATATGACATCATCTACTTTGACGCTAGTGCTGTGATTTACATCGAAATTCTGGACGGCAAAGGTGGGGTAATCAAAAAGGTTCGTGCTTCTCCTGAACGCGTCCTTGCCCATGAGCTTGGGCATGCATTCGGTGACAATGATGATGGTCCCAATCGGATGAATAATGTTGAACGAAACGAGAACCCGGTCGCCCGAGATCTAGGCCAGCCCGCTCGAGTTACTTATCCCAAGGACAATCAATCGCCGCAGGGGGTTCCTTCTAAGTGATGAGATTATTACTCCTCTTTGTTTCATTAATCGCAAATGCAGAAGCAGTCTCAGAGACAGAGGTTGTTTTCTATTATGCGTCTTCTCAGGTTGAGACCTACGCGCCGTTGACTCAGGAGAAGCTCAAAAAGAACCCCATGTATCATGGTGTCATAAGGGGCGACTCAGCCGAGTGGCTGCTGAAAATGGCCCTTACTCCTCAGAAGAAGTCTGCCTTCGATTCAGAATCCCCGCGGCTTCTGCTTTACGCTAATGGGAGCAAGGAGCCTATAGTCGTGGACCGATATGCGACAGCCAGGTTTAGGGGGGAAGAGTATTTTGTAGACCCAAACATTTTTAGTTATCTAGAGAGTGGTTTGCATAGAGGACGGATTCCGCCGAAGGCGGATTACACGCCGGAGCAGTGGCAAGCCATTCATGACATGCATGGTCGTGTTCCGGCGATGGTCGAGTCATCCCAGGAAAACTGGGATCAGGTCCTTATCGGGTTCGTCGGATTAATCATTGTAGCCCCTTTGTTGGTCTTACTTTGGTTGAAGTTTCAGGGTGCGATGCCTCCCAAGGACTGATAGTGTTTTTCAGGAGTATTGGGATTAATAGCGTCACGCTAAATGGGGCCAGTTGAATTGTTACTCGGGGCAACCACCCAACCCCCGTTAAAATGCGCGATGCTAGACCCAAACGTAATTATCTCAGTGAAGCTCCGAATCATTGAGATCGCGTTCTTATCGACGAGTACACCAAGTGCATCGTGGCCTCCTAAATGGCTCCCGCCATCAAGCAGGAGGACGTCGCCCGCGTCCTCCTCGAGGCCATGATCCGCGAGCAGGCCCAGCCCGAGAACATCCGCTCCGACAACGGCTCGGAGTTCATCGCCGAGACCGTCCAGGAGTTCATGGCCGCCAACGGCATCAAGGCCATCTACATCGATCCGGGCTGCCCCTGGCAGAACGGGGTCATCGAGTCCTACAACTCCTGCTTCCGCCGAGAGTTCGCCGACCGGTGGTGGTTCCATAACTACGACGACATCGCCGTCGCCATGGGCGACTGGCTGTGGGACTACAACCGCTACCCCCCCATGGCGCCATCGGCTACCTCACCCCAGACGAACTCAAGGGCGGGACACCGGGCCTCAGACCCAGTGTCTTGACACAAGAATCCTCCGAAACTACCTTAACCGAAGCGACCAGACTGTAATATTGCGGTGGGCCCCACAAACCGTCCCTAATCATATATGACTGTTGCCAGATATTATGTGACTTCCGACGCGATGGGCAGCGCCACGGCCATCTTAGACGAAGATGGCAATGTTCTCGAGCGCCGGAGCTACGAAGCCTTCGGCGAGATGGCCTGCATGACGCCCGACGGTGCCCCCATCGCGGAGAGCCCAACGGGTTTGGATGTCGGTTTCCAAGGTCAGATCCGCGACAAGGCGACTGGACTCTACCAGATGGGCTACAGATGGTGTGATCCGTTGCTAGGGCGTTGGCTCAGTCGAGATCCAGTCGGCGTGGGAGGCGGGCAAAATTTGGTGCGTTTTGTTAATAATCGCCCTCAAGACCATGACGACAGTTTTGGCCTAAAGGAAGAATCTGTTGTTGGTCGTTTATGTAGAAGAGCACTTAACTCTGTGATGCGTCCATTTCCCCATCCTGATAATTTAATTGATCTGCCGTATTACGCGCGTGACCCTTCCAACACCTGTTTTAAAGACGAGGGCTCTTTCAGGCATTGTCTAAATTCATGTATAGAATACCTGGAGCTCGGTTTTCTGTCCACTGCTCCGATTGTTTCAGCTCCAGTAGATAGTGCTTTTAGGGCCTTCCTTGTTCAGGGGTCGGCGATGTTTTTTGGAGGAGATTTTCCGTGGGAATCAAGTTTCGACTGGGCTGATATTGCTTCAAATAACAGAGGAATCGTGAATGCTATATTGGATGGCCCTTCTGTTTCTTGTATAGATACTTGCAGGCGGCAATTCTTTGAAAGACTTGAGCGGGAATGTTGTCCGAAGAACCTATCTTTAAAAAAAGATGACCCGAGCTGCTGTTAAGGGTTTAGTTGTATTTCTAGCCGTCATTCTGTTCGGCACTTTTACGTATTTCTGTGTATTGGTTTACAACCGTGAAGAGGAGATGTTAGCGGCAAGGGCAGGGCTTGTTTTTGCAAAAAATGAACGCGAGATAGAGGCGGTTCTTGGGGCCCCCATTAAGGTCTCAAAAAAATTTATATCGATTCATTCCAGTCACAGTTCGGGGGTTTTTACGCAGAAAGATGAGAACGATGGGTATGTCTTCAAACTTTATACCTATTGGGCGCCAGTCAGTTTTTTTCACGGTAGTTATAGGACTTTGGCTGCAAAAATTCGTCCATCTGATGGAGCAGTAATGGCAGTAAAGATAGTCGTAGAGTAGGGGGTCGTCGTACTTAATGGTATCCAGTTGCTGAGCCAAGTCTTTGATCGGCGATAGGCTGAGACGTACCGTCCCCAGTAGCATCTATGGCATGGCGCTTATCAAGCGCGCGGAATAGAGTTAACAGGACTAAACGGAATTATCGAATCCCTCCTGAATTCATGATTTATTGCTTTGGGTCAAAGTCGTAACACCAAATGACGGAGCTAAGGAAAATGAAATACATCCTTTCCAGTGCGGGGGTCCAGCCTTGCGCTACTAGTTTTCCGTTTAAGTAGTACATGTAATTGGGGACGTCTGACTCAATGAGTTTTCCTGCGATGAGCTCTTTTGTTTGGCGCTCATGATTTTCGCGGTCAAAACTGATGCATCATCCGGTTGATTTTCATGATGTCATCCTTGTCGAGCCGGATACGCTTTGGGGTAGTCACGGTTTGCTGGTCCAGCAGAGTGTAACTTTCGGGGGGTGATCGGGTCACGCTAAATGGGGCCAGTTGAAATGTTACTCGGGGTAACCACCCAACCACCGTTTAAAATGCGCGATGCTGGACCCAAAACGTAGTTATCTCAGCGCTTATGTCTTTAGGATATAGCACGACGTGCCATGACTGACCCAAGAACTTCCCAGGCTTTCCTGCAGCTCAAGGTGACCATGCTGGGCGTCAGTCCAGCGGTGTGGAGGCGCATAGTGGTGCCAGGTTCGATCGTGCTTCCCGACCTCCATGTTGTGCTGCAGAAGGCCTTCGGCTGGACCGACAGCCACCTGCATGCGTTCGAGCAGGGCAGGAAGTGCTTTCAGCCTTTCAACCCGGACTTAGAACTAGGGCGCGACCCCGGCTGCGTCAGCGACGAGGCAAGGGTCGTCCTCAGCGAACTCCTTTACAGGAAAGGCGACGAGCTCGACTACCAGTATGACTTCGGCGATTTCTGGGAGCATGCGATCGTCGTCGAGGAAGTCCTTTCCGGTGCGTCGTCCGACCCCGTTCGCTGCCTCGCTGGCGCCCGTTCGGCTCCGCCGGAGGATTGCGGCGGCGTGTCAGGGTATGCGGGGCTCCTGGAGGCTTTGGCGGATCCGGATCATCCCGAGCATGATGACCTGAGCGAGTGGGCCGGCGAAGATTTCGATCCGGAGGCCTTCGACCTGAAGGCGGTGAATCGGGCGCTCGCCAAGTTGAAGCGTCGTAAATGAGCGAGTCGCGTGCCGTAATCGATTGGGTCCGTTAGAGGCCCTTTTTCCTCGAAAAGGCTAAATCGAATCTCGACCGCCTGATGATTTCTTGGGTCTTGCCCCCCCGCTTTTGCTAGGGTTTATTGAAATTACCCTCACCGGTTTTGTCTCTTGGAAGTGGTAAAAATTTCCACGTTGTTTCCACGAAAACAAAAAACCCCGATTTCTCGGGGTGTTCTGGGTCGGGGCAAGCCCGACCGCCTTCAAAAGCGACCTATCAGCAGGGTTTTTAGGCCTGCTCGACGGCCTTCTTGATCTTAGCGAAGTTCGGCATCGAGGAGGGGTCGCGCTTCACTTCGGAGTGGATGACGTTACCAGCCTTGTCCGCCACGAAGACGGAGCGCTTGGCGACGTTGAGGAGGCCAGTCTTTTCAGGGATGACCTTGGTGTCCTTGACCTTGAAGGCCTTAACGGCCACGCGGTTGAAGTCGGAAACGAGGGTCAGGGAGATGCCGGCCTGCTTGGCCCATGCTTCCTGGGCGAAGGGGGAATCGACCGATATGGCGATGACGTCGGCGCCGAGCTTCTTGTATTCTTCGAGGAGGCCGGTGACCTTGCAGAGTTCGTCGGTGCAGACGCCCGTAAAGGCGAGGGGAACGAAGAGGATGACCGTCTTGCCCTTGCCGACGTTGCGGCGGAGGCTGACGTCAGCGAGACCTGCATCGGTCTTCTGCTTGAGGGAGATTTCAGGGAGAGGCTGGCCGATTTTGAGGGGCATGGGTGTCGGGGAGGGTTAAGAGCCCCAAATCTGAGTGATTTCTAGCCTAGAGCAAGGACGGAGGGCGAAAAATGCCGTTTTCGGTCGTTTTGTTACTTCACGGCCATTTCCAGCCTCTAAAAGCACGTAAAGTGCTGTTTTATCGAGTTAAGCTGGACCGTTGGAGCCGGTGACCAGCCCCAGCCGCCGGAACCACTTCCGCTGCTTTCGAACGAGGGCCCAGGTGTCTAGGTTGATCCGTTCGGCTAGACCGTCCAAGGCCACGGCTTTGCCGCCTTGTAGCCAGTCCATGGTGGCACGGTAGCCCACGGCACGGGCTGAGGCTAGTTCGGGGTCCAGCTTGAGCGCTAAGAGGTGTTCCGCCTCCGCGATCAGGCCGTCACGGAGCATCTCGCCCGTCCGTTGGGCAATGCGTTGGCGGAGTTCCTCATCGGGCCGCTCCAGGAGTTCACTCGTGACGGTGTGTGCGGCGAACGGGCCCGGTCGTAGGAGGAAGTCATCGCGTAGTT
>Ga0208811_1000060_pt1 | contig 31329 bp, 28 predicted proteins | sample Colrivmet1561A02_FD_187681 | JGI IMG/M metagenome (GOLD analysis project Ga0208811, IMG submission 187681) | Estuarine microbial communities from the Columbia River estuary - metaG 1561A-02 (SPAdes) (version 2) | ecosystem: Environmental > Aquatic > Marine > Intertidal zone > Estuary | place... | reverse complement strand
AGCTCGGCGTGTCGATCCCGTCGGTCTACAACATCACCAAGGACTAACCTTGCGATAGGTCACTCGGCATCGTTGATTATCGGCGATGTATGAGTGGCCCTATGGTGACCCCGCGAAGGCTCCGGCCCGCGGTCCGCTGCATGTCGGCGGTAAGTTAGACTTTTCCACCCTGCTGTCGGCCTACCGTCACGGGGTTTTTCCTTGGTACTCGGAGGATGAGCCAGTGAAGTGGTTCTGCCCGAGTCCGCGGTTTGTGCTGCTGCCCGCCGAACTCCGAGTGACGGATAGCCTCCGCAAGACGATGCGCAAGAAGGGCTGGAAGGTCACGCTCGACCAGGACTTCGAAGGGGTCATGCGCCACTGCGCGGCGGTCCCCCGCCAAGGGCAGTTCGGCACCTGGATTACGGAGGACATGATTGCCGCCTATGTGGAGCTGCACCGAAAAGGCTACGCCCACAGCGTCGAAGTCTTCTGGCAAGGCGAACTCGTCGGCGGCCTTTACGGGGTCAGCATCGGCCGCATCTTCCACGGTGAGTCCATGTTCCACACCCGCAGCGACGCCTCGAAAGTCGGCTTTGTCTCCTTGGTCGAGCGTCTCAAAGCCTCAGGCTACGTGCTCATCGATTGCCAAATGCCCACGCCCCACTTGGCCTCCTTGGGCGCTGGCGGCGTCCGCCGGTCTGACTTCCTGAAGGTGCTGGCAATGGAACGTGACCAAGCTCCCGCGGCCGAAGCGTGGGTTAGTCCGCTTTCTTCGAGCGATCCTTAAGCACCGCGCGGGCTTCCCGCTCATAGACGCGCTCTACGATCACACAGAGTTGCTGGAGCGACCGGCCATCGGTGTAGACCGCGATACCCGCCTGCATGTAAGCCTGTTCGCGCTTCTTCATGAGTTCGCGAATCTTAGCTTCCGGGTCTTCGCCCGTCAGGAGCGGTCGACGGGAATTACCCGCCGTCCGGCGTAAGATGGTCTCCACCGAGGCAAAGAGCGTGACGACGATACCCTTCGCCCGCACGAGTTCGATCATGCCAGGCTGAACAACCAAGCCACCGCCACAGGCGATGATGGTATCGGATTCTGGTAAGAGTTCCTCGACGACCTTGCGTTCCAAGGCGCGGAAATGGTCTTCTCCCTGCTGGGCGAAGATATCGGCAATCGAAGCCCCCGCGAGCTTCTCGACGAGCTCGTCCGTGTCGACAAAGCGTCGACGCCAGCGCTTGGCCAACTGCCGGCCCAAGGCAGACTTCCCCGTGCCCATGAATCCAGCGAGGATTAGGTTGGGCTGCGGGTTAGACTGGTCACCGGACGACATGCCGCAAGGCAAGGGCGTCCCCTGCCTTACGGCAAGCGACAATCCTACCCAACGAAACCGGCGAACTTACTTCAGCAAAGCTAAGGCCGCCTTGGCCCGAGGAGCCAGGCGCTCCGACAGACCCTTGGAGGCTTCTTCGAGCTTAGCCTTATCGGCGGTATTGAACACAGCCGGAACCGCATCCCAGGCGGCCTCCGTCAATTCGTTGGCAGGGCCTTTAAGCAACCCGAGGATGACGGCCTTATCGGCTTTCAGCGTGGGCCGCACAGCGATGACACGCACCCACGCTGCCTTGGCGGCGAGCGGGCCTTTTTCGATTTCCGTAAAGGTGGGGAAACCCTGACTGACCTGAGCAACCGGCAGGCGCATGATTTCGTCTTCAATCTGCTTCAATTCCGAACGCTGGGAAGCAACGGCCAAGCGCTTCCAAAGCAAGGGAGCAGCGGCCGCCGCATCGACCCGACGGAGTAGGCGCAGGGAACGAGCGGCAAAATCCGCGTCCTGGCCGTTGGCGAGTTGAGTCAACTCGGCGACGGACAACGCCGTCGGCTTCTGACCGAGGTCAAGGGCGCGCTCGGTGGCCGCCAACTTGCCGAGGGTCGAAGAGACTTCGGGTGCAGGGTAGTTCTTTAATGGTTCCTTACCGAGTGAAGAGGAAGGCGGCACGGCTGGGTCAAACTGTAAAGCGACATCAAGCGCGGCCTGTTCTTCCGCATCCTTACTGGCGGCCCGCTGGGCACGGAGTTTACCAAACCAAGCCGCCGCCTCAGGGGAAGGGTTAGCGAACTGGCGCGAGGTGTTAATGGCTTCCTGCATGGCCTTCACGCGGGGCTCATTGGCGTCGGCCTCGTTGGCTTTAGCGGCGGTCGCCTTGGCTTTGGCGGCGGCGGGTTTGGCCGCTGCCTTGGGGGCGGGCTTATCTTCGGCGCGGGCTACCACGCCGAGCGAGGCGACCGCGAGGAAGAGGAAAAAGTGGCGAGATTTCATAGAACGTAATCGGGGGCGAATAACGAGAAGCTTAGATGGTCCAAGGCCCGCGCAGGATAGGCGAGTGGAGACGGTCAGCCTGGGCGTCGCCGACGAAGCCAGAGCCGTCGGGCTTGAACTTAAGTTTACGGCCAAGGCGCACCGATAAGGCAGCGAGGTTAACCAACGTAGAGCTATGGAAGGCCTCGTTCACGCCGTAACCGAACGGACGGCGCTCGCGTGAGGACAGGTCGAAATCATCCTCTTGGCGCTCCGGCAGCGGGTATTCCATCGCCATGCGGATGAGCTCCGGACGATCGGAGCGCAAGTTTGCGAAGAGCTTACCGTTTGGTCCTTCGATGAAGGGCTTCTCGCCCTTCTCGGCCAGTTCGGACTCGAGGATGATGCGGGTGCCATCAGCGTAGGTCATGGTAACGGTCTTCCAGACGCCGCAAGCCACCGGATCCTGGGGCGGGGCATCACAATCTACGGAGACCGGGAACTCGTTGTCCTTGCCGATGAAATACTGCACGGGGTCCAAGAAGTGCTGCCCCATGTCGCCTAAACCACCTTGGTCGAAATTCCAATAGCCACGGAAGGACCCGTGACAGCGATGCGGGTGATAAGGGATAAGGGGCGAAGGACCGCAGTACATGTCCCAATCGAGGTTCGCAGGCACGGCCTGGGGCGTGAGGTTGGGCTTACCCGTCCAGAGATTCACCTTCCAGGCGATACCACCAACGCAGGCGAGGCGTACGGTCAGCGGGCCACCGAGGACGCCGCTGGCGACGACGCGACGGATCTCGCGAGCTGGGCCGACGCCATAGTAGTTGGTAGTATTGAGGCGGAACCAAGTGTTGATGCGGAAAGGGACACCGGTCTCCTGCACGACCTTACGGAGCGCAAGCCCTTCGCCGATCGTACGGGTCATGGGCTTCTCGCACCAAACGGACTTACCGAGGCGAGCGGCCGCGGCAGAGATGACGCCATGCCAGTGCGGCGGGGTGCAGACGTGGACGACGTCGGCATCGGCGAGGCCGATGACCTCACGGAAGTCGCGCGTGCTCTTAGGGGTGCCGCCCCCAGCGGCTATCACCTGTTTAACGCGGTTGTTGGCATGGTTATCATCCACGTCGCAGACCGCGAGGATGCGGTGCGCGCCCTTCATGTGATCGCCGAAGTGGGCGCCAGAACCGGAGATGCCACCGCAACCGACGATGACGTGGTTAAGCGTCTCGCTGGGGGGGACGAAACCGCGGCCCAAAACGTGGCGCGGAATGATGGTAAAGCCAGCGGCTGCAATGGCAGTCTTCTGGAGGAAGGAACGACGGGGTAATCGCATAGTCGAGGGGTAGGTTCTTTCAAGACCCCCTTCAACCCCTATAGTTCCCCCTGACCTAATAAAATAAGGTATATGACCCATACCGTTCGTAAGGAAGGCGAACTTGCCTGAGAGCCTTGAGTTAACCAGCGTGCGGCCATGCGCGTCTTCGCCTTCACCGACCCAGCCAATGGACAAAGGGTTGCGGCCGCGCAAGACGCTGCTGGGGTCTGGCGTGAAGCGATCATCAACGCGGGTCGCTTCGCCCTAACGGAGCGCGTCGTCGACCACCGCCACCCTGCCCCCGGTGCGCCCTTAACGCCGAGAGCAATCTTCTGTGCGGGCGTCAACTACGCCGATCACGCCAAGGAATTCGGCAGCCAGCAGCAGACTCATCCAACCATCTTCATGAAGAACCCGGCGAGCGCCACGGGTGCTGGCACTGTGTTGCTGCCGCGCTTTCTGCGGAGCGATGCCGTCGACTACGAAGCGGAGCTGGCCGTCGTCATCGGCCGCGACTGCCACAACGTCACGCCCGCCCAGGCCCTCGACTACGTGCTTGCCTACACGTGCGCCAACGACGTGTCTGCCCGCGACTGGCAAAAAGAATGGGGCGGCGGACAATGGTGCCGCGGTAAGTCCTTCGACACCTTCTGCCCGCTCGGCCCCTGCTTGGTGACGCCGGACGAAATCCCCGACCCGCAGCAGCTGCAGGTATCATTCCGACTCAACGGCACGACAATGCAGTCGGCCGCGACCGCTACGATGCAGTTCTCTGTAGCCGACCTCATCGCTTTCTTAGCCGCGAGTTCCACGTTGCCCGCTGGCTCGGTCATCCTCACCGGCACACCCGCCGGTGTCGGCATGGCCCAGAAGCCCCCACGCTGGTTGCAGCCGGGCGATGTGATGGAAGTAGAAATCTCGGGCATCGGCGTACTCCGCAACGAAGTCGGCGAAGAGGCGTAAGTTAAACGGTTGTCTATTTTGCCTACCGGACGATTCCCGTTAGGCTGAAGTCCGCTTCACCATGCCTAGCTCGACCCTATCCTCGCCTGCGACTAGCCCGACTACTTGGGCGGCCACGCTCGCGCAGACGCGGGAAGTGCCATTCTACGAGCGGACGGACTGGGCAGAGGCCTTGGCAAACCCCGAGGTTAACTTGGCCGACCTCCCGCGCTTGAGCAAACAAGAGCTCCGCGACCACTCTCCCGGAGGCTTCCTGCCAAGAGGCTACTCGCTACCTAAGCTGGCCGCAGATGGACTCATCGAAGAAGAAAGCACTTCGGGGACCTCGGGCGCCAGCGTCTATGTCATCTTCGGGCGCACGTGGTGGGCCGAGCAGGAATCCCGCGCCCTCCAGCAGAACCCCTTCATCCGGGCACTCTTGGCCGCCGAGCCGGCCGCCCGCCGAGCCGTGTTCACAACCCCCGGCTGCAGTGGCGTCAGCTGTTTCGCTCGCTGGCTCAATGTCGAACAACGCACGCTCGGCTCAACGCTTTACGTCAACCAAGAGCGTATCCCCTTCAGCCTGCCGGACGCCAAACTCTCCAAGATGGCGGAAGAAACGGCCGCCTGGGCACCGGCCTTCCTCGACGTCGATCCCGTGCACGGGATGTGGTTCGCACTGTATTGTGAGCGCCATGGACTGCGCTTCCCGTCGCTCCGCTTCATTCTCACGAGTTACGAATATACCAGTGTGCTCCATCGTCGCATCATGGAACGTGTCTTCGGCGTACCGGTGATCAACCTCTACGGATCCAGCGAAACTGGACACCTGCTGATTGAAGCAGACGCTGGTAATTCCGTCCCTAGCACGCAGACCGCCACGCTGGAACTCGTTGACGGCGATACCCGCGGCGTCGGCCAATTCCTGGTGACTACCCACACCAACCCGTACCTGCCACTCTTGCGTTACGCCATCGGCGACTACGCCGAACAGACTAGCGGCGGCTACATCGTCCATGGACGCATCCGCGATGCCTTGCGCCGCACCGATGGCTCGGTGGCAACCACCCGCCAAGTCGATGCCCTGTTTGCGGATCTAGGCGATGTCGCCCATTACCAGCTCCGCCAGCAGGCCGACGGCCGCTTGGAACTCTTCTTGATGCCCGTGCAAGCCGGCGACGAACTCACCGCCAGCGCCGCCCTCCTGCGGTCACGCCTCTCCGCCCTCCTCGGCGCCGAGGTCGCTTTGCGTACCGACGTCCTAATCGCCCCAGAGGACTCCGGGAAGTTCCGCCTGACCGTCCGGTTAGCCTGAACCGAGCACCCAAGGCCAAAAGTGGCGTTTTGTCGCTTCTGGCTGGAAAACCGCCCGAAGAACGCCCAAGGTGGCTTTTTATATCGATGGAAGTCTATATCGACGGAAAGTTTTATCCCAAGGCCGAAGCCAAAATCTCGGTCTTTGACCACGGTTTCCTCTATGGAGACGGCATCTTCGAGGGCATCCGCCTCTACCAAGGCTGTGTCTTCCGCCTCGATGAGCACCTCGAGCGCCTCGAGATGTCCGCCAAGGCCATCTGCCTGACGATGCCCTGGACCCGCCAGCAGATTGCCGACATCGTCTGCGAATCCTGTCGGCGCAACAGTTTGACCGACGGCTACATCCGCCTCGTCGTCTCACGCGGCTACGGTGACCTAGGCCTCTCGCCCAAAAACTGCCCGACCCCGTCGATCATTTGCATCGCGGACACCATCAAACTCTACCCCGAGGAACTCTACACCACGGGTATGAAAATCATCACCTCGCCGACGCGCCGCATCAGCCCAGCCGCGTTGCCACCGATGATTAAGTCGCTGAATTACCTGAACAACATCATGGCCAAGATTGAAGCCCAGCAGCATGGCTTCCACGAGTGCCTGATGCTCAATGAACAGGGGTACGTCTCTGAGTGCACCGGCGACAACGTCTTCCTCATCCATAAGGGCCGCCTCATCACGCCGGCCTCCCATACTGGGGCCCTCGTCGGCATCACCCGCCAAGTCGCACTCGAAGTCGCCGCCGCCCTCGGCATCCCGACCGTGGAGACCAACATCACCCGTTACGACGTCTGGAACGCCGACGAATGTTTCCTCACGGGCACTGCCGCCGAAGTCATCCCGGTCATTGAAGTCGACGCCCGTACCATCGGTACCGGTAAGCCTGGCCCGCTCACGGCCAAGATTCTCGCCGAGTTCCGCAAGAAGGCTTCCCGCGAAGGCGCGATGATCCGCTAAGGCCGTCCTTCCGGGCCTAAACCCGGAAACTGCCGCATGTCCACCGCACCCGATTCAACGCAGACGAACGCGACGGCACCGACGTTGCGCCGCCTGCTGAGCATCGCTTGGTCGCACCGAACGGACTGCCTCCAGTTGCTGGGGCTGCAGCTTATCTTGGTCGTCTTTACGGTCGCGGTCTTCGTCCTCACGGGCATTGCGATCGACTTCATCCGCCACTGTGCCGATGCGAACGTCCCGGCCCCGTCGTTACCATTCTTCATTCCGAAAGACAGCGATAACGTCGCCACCCTCTGGTGGCTGTCAGGCGGCATCATCGTCATCGCTCTCCTGCGCGCTGCCCTCTCCTACGTCTTTGGCCTCGTCTCGGTGCATTTCATGCACGGCCGCATCGTGGTCAACCTCCGCGCCCAGGTCTTCGCTAAGCTTCAACAGCTGAGCTTCCGCTTCTTCGACTCCAACGCCAGCGGCTCCATCATCAACCGCGTCACCTCCGACGCCCACTCGGTCCGCATCTTCATTGAAGGCGTGCTCCTGCAACTAGCCATCATCACGGTCACGCTGATTGTATGCTCGGTCTACATGTTCCGCACCGACTGGCGCCTCACGCTCGCCTGCCTCTCGGTGCTGCCCATTCAGATTTGGTTCGCCGTCCGCTTCTCCAAGAAAGTCCGGCCAGCGTACGAGGAGAATCGGGACCTCATGGACCGCATGGTCTTAGGTTTCTCCGAGAACGTCCAAGGCATCCAAGTCGTCAAAGGGTTCTCGCTCGAGAGCCGCGTCCTCGGTCGCTTTGCTGGCTGGAGCGAGGATATCCGCGTGCAGAAGCGCAAGGTCTTCGGCGAGATTGCCCTCTTCTGGCCGGTCATCGATGGGCTCAATCGCTTATCGATGATCATTCTACTGGGCTATGGCGGCTGGATGGTGATGCAGGGGCAAATCTCCTTGGGCACCGGGCTCGTGACCTTTGCTGGCCTGCTCCAGCAGTTCGCCACGCAAGTAACGACCGTGGCCTCCGTGGTCGACAACGCGCAGGTCTCGCTCGCGGGCGCCAAGCGGATCTTCGAAATTCTCGACACCGATCCCGGCGTGGCTTCGCAGCCCGATGCCCGTTCGCCCGGCCGCTTCCTCGGCCGTGTGACTTTCGATAATGTGTCTTTCGAGTACAACGAGAACGCCACCGTACTGAAGGACGTGAACTTCGTGGCCGAGCCCGGCCGATGCATCGCCATCGCGGGAGCCACGGGGGCGGGCAAGTCTGCGCTCCTCTCGCTCATCCCACGCTTCTACGACCCCCGCCACGGCCGCGTGCTACTGGACGGGCATGACGTACGCACGCTGCCGCTGCAGGCGCTCCGCCAGCAGGTTGGGATGGTCTTCCAGGAAAACTTCCTCTTCTCGAACACGATTGCAGCGAACATCGCCTTCGGCCATCCCGACGCCAGTCAGGAGCGTATCGAGCGCGCGGCCAAAATCGCCGGCGCCCACGACTTCATCCTGGCCTTCCCCGATGGCTACGAGACGTTCCTCGGTGAAGGCGGCGTGAACCTCTCCGGTGGCCAGCGCCAGCGCCTCGCCATCGCTCGTGCCCTATTACTGGAGCCGACCGTCCTGCTACTCGACGACCCAACCTCGGCCATCGATGCCGAGACCGAGAAGGAAATCATGGAAGCGATGGAGGCAGCCATGGAGGGTCGCACGACCTTCATCGTGGCACACCGCCTGAGCACCCTACGTCGGGCCGACCTCGTCCTCGTGTTCGACCGGGGGCGGCTGATTCAGCAAGGCACCCACGCACAACTCATGGCGGAAGATGGACACTACCGGCGCGCCATCCTCATCCAATCAGAAGGAGCCCAGCCATGAGCCAGCCCTCCCGCCTCGAGATCGCTGTCCGCCGGATTCGCCCCGACGAGGAAGAACCCGACCGCCTCCCACTCCGCTGGTCGACCATCGCTCGCCTGCTCTCCTTCACGGAGGCCCACCGCGGCCAACGCAACGCCCTGCTCTGGCTCTGCGCCTTCCGCGCTTTGGCCTTACCGTTGCTGGCCTGGCTGGTCGGGTACATCATTAAAGGTCCGATCTCCGCGGGCGACGGCGTCGGCACCGCTGAATGGCTCCTGCTCTTCTTGGGCGCAGTCATCGTTGCCGACATCGCCCTCTACTGGCGTATCCGGCTAGCCCACCAGATTGGCGAAGCCGTCTTGCGCGACCTCCGTGACAAGCTGATGAAGCATCTGCTGACCCAGCCCTTGTCCTTCTTCCACGGCCGCCGCCACGGAAGCCTCATCAGCCGCATGATCTCGGACATCGAGGCCATGCGGAACGGCATCCAGAACAACTTCTTCATCACCGTCGTCTCCATCGGCCAGATGACCTGTGCCGCCGGGCTGATGCTCTGGGTGAACCCGCAGCTCTTCTTGGTCCTGCTGGCCATCGTGCCCGGCCTACTGCTCATCCATGGCTTCTTCCGTGGTAAGATCCTCCAGGCCTCGCGCATCCAACAAGAAAGCTTCTCGCGCGTCACGTCGGCGCTGGCCGAAACCGTCCAAGGTATCCGCGTCACCCAAGGCTTCGCACGGGAAGACACGAACGCGGGTATCTTCTCCCGTCTGGTCCACACGCTGGCCGGCAACGTGGTCAAGACCGCCAGCCTCAGTGCGCTTTATCTGCCCCTGCTCGAACTCAACTCCCAAGGCTTCTTGGCGGCCCTCGTTGGCGTCGGCGGCTGGGCTGCGCTTTCCGGTGGCAGCACCGGCCTCGGCGACCTCCTGACGTTCTTCTTCCTGGCCGACTTGTTCTTCTCGCCCATCACCATCATCGGAACGCAGCTTTCCGAAGCCACCTTGGCGATGGCCGGTGCCGAACGCTATTTCCGCCTACTCGACACGGCCCCCGCCTGGTCTGACGCCCCCACGGCTAGGGAATGCCCACCGCTCAAGGGCAAGGTGGAGTTTCAGGACGTCACCTTCTCCTACCTCCCTGGCCAGCGCGTACTGCACGGGGTTTCGTTTGTCGCCCAACCGGGCCAAGTCATTGCACTCGTCGGCCACACAGGCTCTGGTAAGTCGACCATCATCGGCCTGCTGGCGAAGTTTCAGCTCCCCGACTCTGGCGGCATCCGACTCGATGACCTCGACCTTGCTGAGATTCAGCAAATCTCCCTGCGCCGTCAAACGGGTTTCGTCTTCCAGCAGAACTTCCTCTTCGCTGGCACCATCGCCGAGAATGTGAAGTCCGCGCGACCGGATGCATCCGACGAAGAAGTGCGCCAAGCGTTCCGCGACCTCGACTGCCTCGACCTCATTGAAGCCCTCCCGGGCGGCATCCATACGCAGTGTTCGGAAAAAGGCCGGGGGCTCTCACTCGGCCAGCAGCAGCTGGTGGCCTTCGCCCGTGCGCTCATGGCCAACCCCCGTATCCTCGTGCTGGACGAGGCAACCAGCGCCGTTGATACCCTGACTGAATCCCGCCTGCAGCTTGCGCTCGCGCGCCTGATGACGGGCCGCACCAGCTTCGTCGTCGCCCACCGACTCAGTACCATTCGCAAAGCCGACCAAGTCCTCGTGATGGACCAAGGCCGAATCGTCGAACGTGGGACGCACAACGAGCTCGTCGCCCTCAACGGTGCCTACGCCTCACTGCACCGCGACTTCCTCAGTTCGACGAACTGAGGCTTACTTGCTGGGTGACTTGAGGTCTGGAACCGCTGGCACAGCAACGGGCGGTACGGTATTCCGTTTCACTTCTGCCGCCTGGGCCATCCGCACGACATCCGTGTAGTCATAGTCGAAGGCATACGGCTGACCCGTCTTCACTGGGTCTGGTAGGTAAAACTGCCCGAAGGGCGATTGGCGCACCACCGAGATGGTGCAAAACTGATAAGGGGCATGCGACGCGCGGGCCGCGGCCGTGGTGGCGCCCTGTTGTTCCAACGTTAAGGTGATCGCCTTAAAAAGCTCTGGCGAAGTCGTCACCGCTCCACGCTCTCCACCCAAAAGCACGACGCAGACGCCCTTGGGGTCGGCGCCGACGACAAAATTCCACTTCCCAACGCCCGCGATGGGCATGGCATCCTCGGGCGACCGCTCATCGGGCGGCATTAAGACGAGCACGCGGCGAACGGGGCCACCACGGTTACCAGGGTAGTTGAAACGCTTGCGCCAGAGGGGCCAATAACGTCGGCCAAGGTCATCGAGTACCTCGAGCCCCCCAGGTCCCTCCACGACTAGGTAAGATTCCTTGAGCGACTTGACCTCATCCGGCGAAAGCACAGGCGCCTCAGCCCCAGGGCGACGCTGCGGCGCTTCGTTCGCGAGCACGGGGGCGGAAGCGAAGAGCACCACCTCAACGGGGCCAGCGACGCGATAGTCTACCCAATCAATGAAGCCGTAAGGGACGGCCGTCATGGCGGCAGCCAGCGCCGCGCCAGCGAAGATTGATCGCCCCAAGGGTTGGGCGGCCGCCAAAGCCGCCAGCAAGGCCCCACCGGAGAAACCAGCGGCGTGGATGGCGATAGCGGTGCCGATGTTCCAGCGGGCCAAGGCATAGTCCTCGGCATCTCCCGACCACTGGACATAATAAAGTTTGGCGATGGCCCAGAGCACACCCAGCAACGCACCAAGCAAAGGGGCGAAGCGGGCACCGAGTCGCTCATAAGGGCGCGTCGCCAAGGTCGAAACGATGGCCGCCACCATCCCGCCAAAGAAGGCGCCCTTCACCGAAGCCACCCCAGTGAAGGAAGCCGCGAGGATCAGGAAGCCCCAAGTGAACCAATAGGTTCGGCCGTAGTTTTTCATTCGCCGACGACCGTGCCCGGCGGAACGACCGCCCCCTTCTTGACCACAATGACGCCGTCACGGACAAACAAAGATTCGCTTTCCCACTTTTCAGGTAAGCCTATCGGAGAAAGGCGGCAACCGGCACCGATTCGCGCGTTCTTATCGATGATGGCGTTGCGAATGACGCAGTTCGGACCGACGCCAATATCCGGGCGACCGAGGGCATGATTCTTAGCCAAGTCATGCGGGCGCTCAAAAGCATCCGCGCCCATCATCACGACATTCTCCAGGCGGGAGCCACCACGCACGACCGAACGCACCCCGATGACGCAGCGGGTGATCTCCGAATCATCGACGATTGCGCCGTCAGCCATCAGCACACGGTTGGCCTTACAACCATTCAGCTTAGCGGTCGGTAGGTAACGGGCGTGGGTATAGACTGGATTAGAGCCGTCAAAGAAATCGAACGGCGGCACCGGGTCGGTCAACGTCAGGTTACACTCCCAGAATGAGCCCACCGTACCGATGTCCTCCCAATAGCCATCGAAAACATAACCCATCATACGCTTCGTCTTTAGCAGGCCAGGAATCACTTCCTTGCCAAAGTCGGTCTGGGCAGGGTCAGCCAGGGCTTCACGCATCACGCGGCCAGAGAACAGGTAAATCCCCATTGAAGCTAGGCAATAGGGGCGGTCGGACTGGTCGGCCAGACGGGCGCGGGCTTTGCCTCCGAGGACGAGGGACTTGATGACCTCTGGGTCCGTCGGCTTCTCGACGAATTCCACAACGCAGAGGTCGGGATTAACGCGCATCACACCGAGGGCGGAGACTTGGTCGGAGGGCATGGCCTTAGCGGCGATCGTGACGTCGGCAGCTGATTCCATGTGCTGGCGGACAAGGTCGGCGAAATCCAAGCGGTAGAGCTGGTCACCCGAGAGAATGAGCACCAAGTCCTCGTCTTTGAGGTTATAGTGGTGGAGGTTCTGGCGGACCGCGTCGGCGGTGCCTTGATACCACGACTCTTTGTCGCCGGTCTGCTCGGCAGCGAGGATGTCAACGAACCCGCGGCCAAAGCCGTCAAACTTGTACGTCTGCTGGATGTGCTTGTGCAGGGATGCCGTGTTAAACTGCGTCAGGACGAAGATCTGGTTAAACCCCGAATTCAGGCAGTTACTGATTGGGATGTCGACCAAGCGGTAGTTACCCGCCAGCGGCACCGCCGGCTTGCAGCGATCCTTGGTCAGCGGGTAAAGGCGGGAACCGCGGCCGCCGCCCATGATGATACTGATGACTCGAGGAAGGGTGTGCATGGCAGGAGTAATACGGGCAGTCTCGCCCCTCCCAGAAACCGCCTCAAGCGAAAAGCCAGAATGGCGGCTTGAAGACGGACCAGTGGCAGGTTTGCTTCGACCCCTGCATGGCCTTCGCCTTTCACATCCTCGGCACGAGCAGTTCCGGCAATTGCTCAATCCTGGAGGCAGGTGGCACCCGCATCATGCTGGACGCTGGCTTCCAAGGCCCGCGGCTGGAGGCCTCCTTAGCCAAGCTCGGCTTGGCCTGCGCCGCCTTGGACGCCGTCCTCATCACCCACGAACATTCCGACCACTGCATCGGGCTTGCGGCCCTCCTTCGTCAAAACCCCGCGTTAAAGGTCTTCGCCAACCGCGAAACCGCCCGGCGCATCCAAGGGGCGCTAAAGGTGAAGCCCGACTGGCAACTCTTCGAGACAGGCACTACGTTTGAGTTTCGCGGACTCCAAATCACTTCTATCCCAATTCCACACGACGCCGCCGACCCAGTCGGCTACGCCATCGACTGTCCGGCCGAGGACGCCCGTCCCACCAAGCGCGTCACGTGGCTGACGGACCTCGGACATGCGACCGACGTGGTAAAGCACCATTGTGCCCTGGCGGACATCCTCGTGCTCGAAGCGAACTACGACGACGAGATGCTCGATCTCTCTAAGCGGCCGCTGCACCTCAAACAACGTATCCGCGGCAACCATGGCCACCTTTCCAACCATGCTGCCCGCGACCTGCTGCTCGGCTTACGCGAATGGCAGACCTCCGAGCTCTTCCTCGGCCACCTCAGTAAGGAATGTAATCGTACCATCCTCGTGGACGAGGTCATGAATGCAGTCCGTCAGCATAAGGCCGACGTCCGCGTCACCGTCGTCGACCCGCTCGAGGACGACCCCATCAGTAGCTGGTAGGATCTTACTTACCGGTCGGTACCGGGACTTCATCGACCGCAGCGGGAATCGGCGTAGTCGTAGCAGCCTTTATAACTGCCGACTTGGCCATCAGGGCGGCCAGACGCTTCACCGCCGCACCGCACGAGGGCGAGGCGGGATTAAGGTCCTGCGCAGCCATCCAGGCAGTCAAAGCAGCGGCTTCGCCGCCTTCCCGCTCGAGCTTCTCGGCTAGGCCGATGAGACGGGCGTAGTCGGCCACCAGCGGCGCGATATCCGAACGCGTCTTGGCGAGGACCAAGTCATCGCTCTCCTTCTTGGAAATCTCGACGATCACGTCCCAGGCGAGGTAAGGGTTATTCTGCGAGGCCAGCACGGAGGCCTTCTGGATATTAGCGTCGAGCTCGCCGACGCGGTTAATGACTTCGCGGAGCTTGTCCGAACGGGGCTTGTCCTGGGCCAGCGCCAAGGCGAACTCTAACTTCTTATTGAAGACCTCGCGCCAGCGGGCCTCGGCAATCATCCGATCGAACTCTGGCACCATCAAAGAAAGTTTGTCTTGGCGACTGACGACCTGATTGGCGAATTCCTTCACGGACGGGTTCTGCGGCCAAATCTTAGTGGCTCGTTCCAGGGCAGACTCGGCCTTGGCCGTATCACCGCTGAGGGCGGCTTGCTTCGCGGAAAGTACCGCCATGTTGGAAGCGTTAATCGCGTTATTTACCCGCGACAGGATCGCAGCGCCGGGGAAGTCACGGGCCCGACCGCGGACCTTATTCACGTAGGCTTCAACGTTAGCGAGATCGCGCTCGTCGCCGAGGCGTTGCAGTTCCCGGAGGTCGCGCCAAAGGTCGAGCATCTCGCGCTTCTTAACCTGTTCATACATCATCACCGACGGCTCGAATTCACCGAGAAAATAGGTTTCCTGGAGGCGCTCAAAAGCCCCGTAGAGTTCGCCCTGCTTGTAGAGGTCGTCCACGGTGCGCATGCCCGTGGTGACGTCGCCCATGGCCTCGCGGGCCAAGGTGTCGACCGATTCCAACGTTGGCACGAAATCAGAGACCGGGAAGAACTCCTTCACTTCCTTGGCGCCGACCCTAATGTTCTGATTACCGCCCTTAAAGAGGACGCGGTAGAAGGCGCTGGTGATAAGGCAGTGACGGTAGCGACGGGCGAGTAGGAAGCCGACCATCTGCGACTGAAACTCCACCTGGGCCTTCAAGCCCAGCGCAATCATCTCCGCATTCTTGGCAAGGATTTCGGCCTGCGTGCGCTGCTCATCTTTCACCCGAAAGCCGAGCTCGGTCTGGCCTTGGGAGGTCTTGTTCAAGGTCGCCTTGCCGCCGCTCGCGGTCGTCGGCGAATTGGCCTTAGAATCATTGGCTTCCTCCAAGCGCTCCGCCCGGTTGACAACCACTCCCTCCTGTATCTTCCGCAGGGTCTCCAACTGATTCTTATTAATGTTTAGGTCGCGGAACTCCGCGCGCATCGACCAGACCTTCTTCACCTGGGTAGCGATGGTCAGGCAGTTATTACCATCGACCTCATGCTCGGCCGCTACGAAGAGTAGATCAAAGGCCGCCTGCTGGCTGGCGTAGATGTTGTTCTGGGTCACCACATTAGGCCCGAGAATCTTTTCAATCTGCGTCAGCGTCGCGATATACTTGGTCATATCGCCGCCCGCCGCTGGGGAAGCGAGGTAGCGCTCAAAGCGCATGCGCATAGCGCGCGAGTTACCGAGGTTAAAAGTTTTCCCCTTCCACTGCATGGAGCCGTTCTCCATATCGACGGAGTCGCTGTTCACGTCGAACAGGCGATCGCCCATGGCCTCACCCGACGAGCTGCGATAGTCGCCACCGCCGCCGCCGGAGACCGCGGCCCCAGGCTGTGGAGCCTGCGCGATGGCCAGCGTCGCGAAAGCGACATAGCCGAGAAAGGAGCAAAGCAGTTTAGGCATGGCGGGGTTCAAAAGCGTTCGAGGTCTTCAACGACAAGGAGGTCGCGGACCACGCGCACCTTGCACTTGAAGCGCTGGCCGACCTCGAAGGTCTCGCCAGCCGAAAGGGGGACGAAAAGTGGGACGCGACCGGAGCCGCGCGTGACGTCGGTTGGCTTAACGGCGAGGACGCGACCCTTGCCTTCTTCGTAGGCGAGCTGCTTCTCAATCTGGCAGTCAAAGCGGTAAGCATTGCCCTGGAGCGTCGCCCAATCCTTGCGGTAATCATCGACGGAAAACGGGGAGAGGTCGGTGAACTTACCGCCGCCGGCGAACCTCGGGATGACAATGGCCATCAGGACCACGATTACCAACACGGGGATACCGAGGGCGAAGAAAAGAGGGTTAACTTTGGACATGGGGAACGCCTAGGGGTGCTGGGCTATTAAGAATAGTAGAGAAGGCCGGGGATTAGTTCCAGCGCTTTTGCTGGCAACCCACCACGACCATGCATACGCCCACCAGCCCCTGAATTAGGAGCACAAACACGGCGATTTCATTGGAGGCCACCGAGGCAGTGAGGTCCGGCAGGCTGCGTTCGTAGGCCGTCCAGATGCCCGAATCGGTCATGGACGTCATATAGCCCGACCAACCCCAGTAAGAGTTAATGAAGGGGCGACAGACCCAGGTGAGGGCCGGCGGTAGCGCCAAGACGACTCCCGAGAGGGGTAATTGGAAGCCGACCAGGTAGATGGAAAGGAGGGAGGACTTCTCGGGGGAGGTCAGGAGGGCCGAAAAGCCGAGACAGACGACCGACATCGAAACGCAACTGGCGGCCAAGACCGTAAGTTGCGGGACCCAAGGTCCGGGGAACTGACAAATCATCTTCACGAAGAAGCACATCCAAGCGCCTTGGAAGATGGCGATGCAGGACACGAAGAAGATTTTCGATAAAGCGTACGACCACGGGCGCAACCCGGTCATGCGTTCCTTCTCGTAGAGGATGCGTTCCGCGGAGATTTCGCGACCGCCGTTATTGGCACCCATGAGCGTCAGCAGGATGACTTGGAACATCACCAACCCCGCGGCCATGGAAGCGACTTGGGCATTGGAAATCTGCACGCGCAAAGCCGTCTGCACTTCCTTGATGGAGGCCACGTTGCTATCGAGCGGCTCCTTCAGGATATTCCACTCTCCACTAAGATTAAAAATAATGACCAGCAGCGGGAAGCCGAAGGTAATCGCCAAGGTCAGGCCGAGGTAACCGGTATCACGGAAGAACAGGCGGAAACGCCGGGCCAGTAAAGTAAAGAACTGCGAGATACCACCGGGGACTGCGGGTTCGGGCAGGCTGTCCACAGAAGCAACCTCACTGGTCACCGCGGCCACCGCGGCCTCAAATTCGCCCGCGTGCTCGGCCTGATGAATCGCCCAGCGGTCCCGCCAGTAGGCCAAATCCTGAGCATTCAGCACCTCATACAGACGCAACCCATCAGGAATGCCGAAGTAGCCCAACAATGCGGAGGGCGATCCTTGGAAGACCACATCGCCTTGGTAGACGACCGTGACCCAATCGAACTGATTAAGTTTTCCAAGATTATGGATGATACAAACAAAGCTCTTCCCGCCCGAGACGACGAGTTGGCGCAGGAGGGCGAGAATCTGGTCCTCCGACTGCGGGTCGAGCCCCGACGTCACTTCATCGCAGACCATGCAGGGCGGATCCAGCGTCAGCTCAATACCGAGCGATAAGCGGCGCAACTGCCCACCCGATAGCGAGGAGACGCGTTTGTCGCGGTGCGGCGAGAGGCCGGTCACCCCGAGCACGGACTCGAGCCGGCGGTGACGCTCGGCCGCAGACGGAACGGCCAGCCGCAAGGCGTAGTCGAGGGACTCCTTGACGGTCAGCTGAGCTTGGGCAGCGGTAAACTGTGGGGCGAACCCGACCTTACCCACTAAGTCTTCAGTACAACTGATCGGCTGGCCCGCGAGGCTGGCCTCACCCGTCGAAGGCAAGATGCCCAAGATAGCCTTCATTAAGGTCGTCTTGCCGCAGCCCGAGGGCCCGATGACGGCGTTTAGGCCACGAGGCAGGAACCGGGCATTGGCACTGTCGAGGATGACGGGTCCATCCGTACCCGCCTGGACAGTGAGGTTTTGGCAGCTCAGCATTGGATGAAATCTTGCCAGCGCAATCGGTGGGGTAAAGAATGAACGCCATGAGACTCCCCTGCTCTGCCCTGACCCTGGTCGCCGCCCTCTGCCTCGTCCCGACAGCCGATGCCATGACCATGAGGAAGCGCGCCTTCCCCAACCAAGGCTTCTTCGGCATCGAGGTCAAAGGGACGGACATGAGCTTCTATGGCCGCGCCGATCACGTCGTCTCCGTCTCCTTCCAAGAATACACGACGGGCGCCTACATTGTGAGCGAAGTCGTCGTAGACATGCAGAACTCCAACCAGCAGCTCCGCCTCTATTATACCCGCACTCCGGGCTCGGCCGATGTCGCTGACCGCGCCAACCGCGCTAGCACGGCCAACTCCCAGAACCGCGGCCTCGATCCATCAGCCGCCAGCAAACTCCCAGTTCCCGGCCCCTTCGGTGCGATCGAAACACAGGTCAATAACCTGACCCAGTCGACCACGGCCGGGCTGGTGGTGAAGAGCTACCCAACGACCACCCACGCCAAGACCGTGGAAATGACCATCAAGTCCAAGGCCGAGTTACAGCGCTTCTATAGTGCCTTCCGTGATCTCTTAGTGGCCCGCACCGTCGCGGCTAGCGCTGGCTCGACCATTGAAGGCGCCGACGCTGCCAACGCTCAGGCGGCCGCAGCGGGCACGACCCCAACGCTGACCATCAATAGCATCGGCGGGACCCTCTTTACGTTGGAGTAAAGGTTCAGGGTATAGAGTGAAACTGGGCGATTAGGTCGCTCGACAACGGGCAGACTCACGGGGATAATTACACATCCCCATGCGGCTCCCCTTCTTCGTTTCGTTCCTCCTCACGGCGGGCTGCCTCGCTGGCCCGATTTTACCCAAGCCGTTCCGGGTGGCCCAAATTATGGACGCCCCCGCGACGAATATTCGCGGCGCTAAGGTTGAAGCCGACCCCGCCTTTGCCGCAACGGCCGAGCGCCTGCGCGCCCAGCTCGGCACGGGGGGCACGACGACGGTCCAACTCGTCAAGGCCACGGGGCCGGTTCGCGGCTTTGAAGTCGGCGACGAAGGCTACGTCATCGAGGCCCACCCCGGGCAGCCCGTCCGCATCCACGCCCGCACCGAGGCCGGTGCTTTCTACGGCATCATCACCCTGCAACAGCACGCTTACGCCGGCAACGACGGCGGCCTCTACGTCCCTCCAGGCGATGTGATGGATAAGCCGCGCTTCGCGTGGCGCGGGCTGATGATCGACGATGGCCGCCACATCATGGGCAAGGCCCAGATTCTTCGCATGCTCGACCTCATGGCCCTGCACAAGCTGAACACGCTGCATTGGCACCTGACCGAAGACCAAGGTTGGCGCGTTGAAATCAAGAAGTACCCCAAGCTCACCGAAGTCGGCTCCAAGCGCGACGCCTCCCCCACCATGGGCAATCGCAATAAGCCCGATGGTAAGCCCTACGCGGGCTTCTACACGCAGGAAGACCTCAAGGAAGTCGTGGCCTACGCCACCAAACTACACATCAATGTCATCCCTGAAATCGAGATGCCCGGCCACGCCGCCGCGGCGATTGCGGCCTACCCCAACCTCGGCAACACCGACATCCCGGGCTACAACCCGAAGGTGGCGAGCAGCTGGGGCGTGAAGTACTACACCTTCGCCCCGAAGGAAGAAACCTTCGCATTCATCGATGACATCTTCGCGGAACTCTGCCCGATCTTCCCGAACGCGTTCTTTCATATTGGCGGTGACGAATCGCCCAAGGATCAGTGGAATAAGTCGCCCGTCGCCAAGGAAGTCATGGCCAAGGAAAAGCTCAAGGATGCGCATGAACTCCAGTCTTACTTTATCTCCCGCGTCGAGAAGCTCCTGAACAAGCGCGGCAAACGACTCATCGGCTGGGACGAAATTCAAGAAGGCGGCCTCTCCAAGACTGCGACGATGATGGTATGGCGCGACTGGAAGTGGGCGCAGCTGGCCGCCGATCGCGGCAATAATATCGTGATGGCACCGACCTCGCACACCTACTTTGACTACGGCCAAGGCAAGCACCCTGAAAACCCGGCCTTTGACACCATCGGCGGTAACCTCTCCGTCGAGAAAGTCTATAGCTTCGAACCCATCCCGCCAAAGTTCACCGAAGCCCAGCGCAAGTTGGTCCTCGGCTGTCAGGCTCAGCTCTGGGGGGAATACATTTACAACCCGGCCAAGCAGGAATACATGGCCTTCCCCCGGGCCTGTGCCTTGGCGGAAGTAGCCTGGTCCGAGAATGCGGGACGCTCTTGGGCTGAATTCCAACCCAGGCTGGATGCTCACCTCAAGCGCCTCGACGCCCTCAAGGTGAACTACCGCCGCCCCGACGGCACCCCGGCCGTGACCGAAAAGGTTGGCCGAGGCGAATAATCCCTTATTTCAGCCCTTCCGACCCTCCCGCGGGCAAGTCCGGCTTGACCGTGGCGAGCGGGACGGCTTGTCTTCGCCTTTACTCCCATGGCTTCCCTTCCCGTCAATCGCATCAAGAAGAAGAACATCATGAGCTACAACGGTGAGCTCTGTATCGTCCTCGAATGCCTCGTTCGCACCCCCCCGAACAACGCGTCCTACGTCCAGATGGAACTCCGCTCGATCAAGACCGGCGCCAAGATCCCGGTTCGTTGCGGCATCGGCGTCAGCTTCGACGTCTTCGATAACTCCATCAAGTCCCTCGAGATGTCCTATGAAGCCGACGGCAGTTACGTCTTCGTCGACACCAACACTAACGAGGAATTCTACATCTCGGCCGCTTCCCTCGCGGATTCCAAGGAGTTCCTGGTTTCAGGCACCACCTACATGGTCCTCTTCGTTGAAGATAAGCCCATCACCGTCGACCTCCCCCCTTCCGTCATCGTCGAAGTCCTGGAAGCCCCGCCCGCCGTCAAGGGCGACACCGCCGGCAACGTCCAGAAGACGGTCACCTGCGAAAACGGCCTCCAGGTCAACGTCCCGCTCTTCATCAAGCAGGGCGAGAAGATCAAGGTCAGCACCGAGAACAAAGAGTACCTCGGTCGCGCCTAAGCCGACCGCCAGCCCGCCCACCGAACCCCGGCACCCCCGGGGTTCGTCGTTTTCTAGGCACGCCACACCCTCCCGAGAAGGGCGCTAAAAATTGCTAGTCCGACTAGGATTCGAACCTAGACAAGGAGTACCAAAAACTCCTGTGCTACCATTACACCATCGGACTGCAGGGGGCGAGTTAAGTCAATTTCTCCAACGGGAGTCAAGCGAGACAAGGCGAGGTTGACGGAAGCAGGGTCCTCGTTCATCTCCCCTGTATGCCTACTACTTCCTCGGTAAAGCCGAAGTATCGCCGGATCGTCCTAAAGATCAGCGGTGAGGCCCTCCGAAACGACGAGACCGGTCAATCCATCGACAGCGACGTCCTCGACCGCTTGGCCGTCGAGCTCAAGTCCATCCGCTCCCTCGGCGTGCAGGTCGCCGTCGTCGTCGGTGGCGGCAATATCTTCCGCGGCCTCGCCGGGGCCCGCGCCAATGGCACGGACCGCACGACGGGCGACAATATGGGCATGCTCTCCACGGTCATCAACGGCCTCGCCCTCATGGACCGCCTCGAGAAGGCCGGCCTCGAAGTGCGCGTCATGACCGCCATCCCGATGGATCGTATCGCCGAACCTTTCATTCAACGTCGCGCCACCCGCCACCTCTCGCGCGGTCGTATTGTCATCTTCGTCGCTGGTACGGGCAACCCGTACTGCACAACCGACTACGCGGCTGCCCTCCGTGCGAACGAAATCGGTGCCGACGCCATCCTCAAAGCCACCAAGGTCGACGGCGTCTACGACAAGGACCCGATGAAGCATAAAGACGCCAAACGCTACAAGAAGGTCTCGCACGCTGAAGCCCTCACCAAGCGCCTCGGCGTGATGGATGCCGAAGCCTTCTCGCTCTGCGAAGCCAACAAGCTCCCGATCATCGTCTTCTCGATGGCCGACAAGGGCGCCGTCCGTAAAGCCGTGCTCGGCCAGTCCATCGGCACGCTGGTCGCCTAACGCTAACCTTTCACACAACTAAAAACATCCCCATGGACATCAAACGTATCATCACCGACGGCGCCACCAACATGAAGAAGGCAGTCGATTGGACCCAACACGAATTCAGCACGCTCCACACCGGCAAGGCCTCGCCCATGATGGTCGAGAACATCCAAGTGCACATCGAGGCCTACGGTACGACCCAGCGCCTCAAGGACATATCCGCGATCACGACCCCCGACGCCCAGTCCATCGTGGTTCAACCCTTCGACAAGGCCGCCATCGACGACATCCGTAAGGCCATCCTAGCCGCCAATATCGGCATCAACCCCGTCTCCCAAGGCAGCTTCCTCCGTTGCCCCGTCCCCACCCTCTCGGGTGAACGCCGCCTCGAGCTCGCCAAGAAGGCGACCCAGCTCGCGGAAGAAGGTAAAGTCCGCGTCCGCAATGCCCGTCGCGACGTCCTCGAAGTCCTCAAGAAAGGCCACAAGGATAAGCTCGTCACCGATGATGAACTCAAGCGCTCCGAAAAGGAGATTCAGACGAACACCGACAAGGCGATCGCTGATATTGAGACGCACTTGAAGAAGAAGGAAGCTGAACTCAAGGGCTAAGCCCTGCGCCCCCGACTGACTTTTTCTTTAATGAATATTCACGAATACCAGGCCAAACAACTCTTCGAGAAGTTCGGCGTCGCAGTCCCGAAGGGTGTTGCGGTGTCATCCGTCGCCGAGTTCGACACGGCCATCGCCCAGCTCAATACCGCGGGCGGTATCATGGTGAAGTCCCAGATCCACGCGGGCGGCCGCGGCAAGGGCACTTTTACCAACGGCTTCAAAGGCGGCGTGAAGTTCTCGCCCACCAAGGAAAAGGCCATTGAGAACGCGCAGGCGATGCTCGGCAACACGCTCGTGACCGCCCAGACGGGCGAGGCTGGCCGCAAGGTCCAGACGATCTACTTCACCGAAGCTGCCAACCTCGGCAAGCGCCCCGACGGCCGTGACGACGAGTACTACCTCGCTATCCTCCTCGACCGCGCCACCTCCAAGCCCGTCATCGTGGCCTCGACCGAAGGCGGCATAGAAATCGAACACGTCGCCCACGCGAACCCCGAGAAAATCTTCAAAGTTCACGTCGACCCAGCCGTCGGTCTACAGGCCTTCCAGGCCCGTCAGATTGCCTTCAGCCTTGGGTTCACCGGCGAGCTCTTCAAGCAGTGCGTGGCGCTCGTCACCAAGCTCTACCAGTTCTACTGGGAGAAGGATTGCGCCATGGTCGAGGTCAACCCCCTGCTCGTCACCGCCGAAGGCAAGCTCCTCGCACTCGATGCCAAGGTGTCCTTCGATGACAACGCTCTTTTCCGTCACCCTGACGTCGTGGCCCTCCGCGACCTCAACGAAGAGGACCCCAAGGAAATCGAGGCTTCGAAGTTCGGCCTCTCCTACATCGCCCTCGACGGTAACATCGCTTGCCTCGTCAACGGCGCTGGCCTCGCGATGTCCACGATGGACATCATCCAGCACTTTGGTGGCAGCCCAGCGAACTTCCTCGATGTCGGCGGCGGTGCGACCAAGGACCAGGTCACCGCAGCCTTTAAGATCATCCTCGGTGACTCCAACGTGAAGGGCATCATGGTTAATATCTTCGGCGGCATTATGGACTGTAATGTCATCGCGACGGGCATCGTGGAAGCCGTCAAGGAAACGGGCCTCAAGCTCCCCCTCGTCGTCCGCCTCGAAGGCAATAACGTCGAAGCCGGCAAGGCCACCTTGGCCAGCAGCGGCCTGACGATTGTCTCGGGTGATACGATGGCCGACGCGGCCCAAAAGATCGTGAAGCTCGTTAACAACAAGTAATCCCAACCTTTCTTTTCACATGTCCATTCTCGTCCACGAAAAGACCCGTATCCTGGTCCAAGGCATCACCGGTGATTTCGGTGCCCGCCACGCTCGTCTCTCCATCGACTACGGCTCCCAAGTCGTCGCCGGCGTCACCCCCGGCAAGGGCGGCCAGACGTTCGAGCACAACGGCGTCAAGGTGCCTATTTTCAACACGGTGGCCGAAGCCGCCAAGCAGACGGGCGCCACGGTGTCCGCCATCTTCGTCCCCCCGCCCTTCGCGGCTGATGCGATCCTCGAATGCGTCGAGGCCGACCTCGACCTCGCGGTGGCCATCACCGAAGGTATCCCGGTTCGTGACATGGTCCGCGCCAAGCGCGCCATGCTCGGTAAGCGCACGCGGCTCATCGGGCCGAACTGCCCTGGCCTCGTGACTCCTGGTCGCGGCGACAAGTCGCACGGTGGCTGCCGCATCGGCATCGCCCCCGGCTACATCCACAAGCGTGGTAAGGTCGGCGTCGTCTCTCGCTCCGGCACCCTCACCTACGAAGCCGTTTGGCAGCTGACCTGTAAGGGCCACGGCCAGTCCACCTGCGTCGGCATCGGCGGCGACCCGGTCAATGGCACCTCCCACCTGGACGTCATCAAACTCTTCAACGAAGACCCGGAAACCGAAGCCATCATCATGATTGGCGAAATCGGCGGTAACGCCGAGGTCGAAGCCGCCCGCTGGATCAAGGAGCACTGCAAGAAGCCCGTTGCTGGCTTCATCGCAGGGGCCACCGCTCCCGCTGGTCGTCGGATGGGCCACGCTGGTGCCGTCATCGGTGGCGCCGAAGATACGGCGGAAGCCAAGATCAAGATCTTCCGCGAGTGCGGCATCTCGGTCGCAGAGACCCCCTCGGACATGGCTGACGCCCTGCTCCGCGTCTGGCGCGGGTAAGGCGAGTCACGCCCTCACCCCCCAAGGCCCGGCAACGGGCCTTTTTCTTTTGTATTAGCGGCAAGGCTCCGCATTGTCTCCCGTATGTGGTACTACCAACAAGGCTCCAACCGAATGGGCCCAGTCGATGAAGCGACTATCCGTGGCTTACTGACTAGCGGACAAATCTCCATCGACACCTTGGTCTGGACTACCGGCATGTCCAGCTGGGTACCCCTCCAACAGTCATCGTTGGGTGCCGGACTCCCCACCCCGCCCAGTGCCGTGCCGTCCTATCCGATGCCCACACAAGGCAACCCGAACGCCAAGGACCGTGTAGCCTATATTCTCTTAGCTGTGTTCATCGGCCATCTCGGCATCCACAACTTCTTTGCCGGCTACACCAGCAGGGGCGTGATTCAATTGGTCATCACCATCGTGACCTGCGGCATCGGCGGCATCGCCACCTGGATTTGGGCTATCATCGAAGCCATCACTGTCACGAAGGACGCCAACGGCGTCGACTTTAAGTAAAACTAGAAGCATGGGTTCATCAAGCTCGGCTTGCTCGTCGCGTGCGGACTCGGCCTGATCGCCAACCCAATCTGGTGCATCATCGAGATGATTACGGTCACGAAGGACGCCGACGGCGTTAACTTCAACTAAGCCTCCTCGCTCCGACCTTCCAAGGGCCGCCGCAAGGCGGCCTTTTTCGTTGGCGGGCAAGCCAATCGACTTGTTTCGGTCAGTTATACGGCTGGTCATCTAAAGGGCTCCGTCTAGTTTCGGCTCCATCCCCATGCGCCCCCTCGCTCTCTGTCTCCTGCTGGCCGCCACTGCCGTCTTTGCTGCCGATGAGGCTAAGCCTAAGGTCGTCATCGCCACGCCCGTAGAACGCCCACTACCGAGCGAAAAGACCAAGCTGCCATGGCACATGGTGAACCTCTGGTGGACGATGCCCGAGACGGCCGACTTCGAATCACTCGAAATCGACGTGACGATCAGCGACGATGTCGACCCGTCCAAGCTCAACCTCTACATCGCGCCCATCGGGCTGGGTCAATTGAACGACACTAATTTCTATGGCGGTATCCAGAGCAACATCGGCGGCTATCCCGTCTCCGATGCTAGCCCCCAGGGCGACTACCATAAGGGTAAGGGCGCCATCTTCTCGCGCTGGGGTAACAAAGACATCGACACGTCGTTCGTGCGTCCGGCGGTCAACGGGCTCACCGAAGCCGCCGGCTACGAAGGCGACTTCGCCTCGGGCCGTCGCCCGTTCCCTTGGAAGGCTGGCACCTATACCTACGCCATTCGTAAACTGACTTACGAAAAGGACAAGGATGGCAAGGAGTGGACTTGGGTGGGCGCCTTCCTGACCGAGAAGTCTTCGAGCCAAACGGTCTTCATCACGTCGCTCAAGTTCCCCGGCCGTACGCTTAAGTTCTGGGGCCACCACTCGGCCTTCATCGAAATCTACGGTGGCAAGAAGGTCGTCATCGCCGACCTGCCCAAGCTCGAGGTCCGCATCGGCATGCCGCGTATTAACGGCCAGCCCGTCGCGCTGAAGACACTCTCCGTCAACTATCCGAAGAACAGCGGCCCTGCGTCGCCAGCCATCATGTCCACGGAACTCGCTGAAGGCGGCCAGGAAGTCATCTGCAAGTTGCATAACGAGATCCTCACGCGCGAGAAGTGGTCCTTCCCCCTCCTCCCGGCCACCCCGGCCAAGTAAGCCGATGCGCGCCGCGGCCTTCCTCCTGCTGCTGTCAGCGTCGCTCCTCGCCGCCGCGGAACCTGCTCCGCGCCCCATCCGCATCGTCGCGGATGGTTTTGAGGCCAGCGAAAAGGATGTCGCCAAGGTCTGCCTTTCCGCCGGCGCAGAACTACAGAAATGGGCACCAGGGCTACCGTTCGAGAACGTCGTGGTCGTCAAAGGCGATCAAGGGCCCATCACGCTCTTCCAGCGCAACGACCGGAAGGAAATCGTCGTCCGCCTCGATACGCGCAAGACGTTCTGGAGCCAATACGCCTATCAGTTCGCTCACGAGTTGGGGCACATCCACTGCGGCTTTCGTGATGGCCCGCGCGAGAACCTCTGGTTTGAGGAGTCCGTTTGCGAGACAGCCTCGGTCTTCTGCCTACGGGCGATGGCCGTGACCTGGAAGACCGCCCCACCCTACCCGCACTGGGCCAGCTACGCCCCCTCTCTGCGGAGCTACGCGGACGATGTCGTCGCGAAGCGGACCTACAAGGCGGAGGCCGAACAGAAGGGCCTGCCTAAGTTCTACCGCGACCATGCAGCTGAGTTCCGCGCTAACCCAACGGACCGTGAACTCAACGGCGCCGTCGCCCTCTTCCTACTCAAGTATCTCGAGGAAAAGCCCACCCGCTGGGCGGCCTTCCGCTGGCTCAACGCCACCGCCCGACCGAAGGATGAGTCCCTCCAGGACTACCTTAAGCGCTGGGAACAGAACACGCCCACTGAGCATAAGGACTCGGTGCGGGGTATCCAGAAGCTCTTCGGCTTCTAAAACAAAAAGACCGCCCTCCGAATAAGGCGGCCTTTTTCATGGGCGCTCGTGCCGACTTACTTACCGACGACGTACGCGAGCGTCCCAGCGGTCTTATCAACGGCTGGGGCACCTTCGAGCAAATCAGCAATCGGATCCCACTTGCCGTTAACAAGGCCGTCACGGGCGGAAGCGGCGATGCAGGCCTTCCAAGACTTGTCACCAGCGGTGACGACCAGATTCTGCACGTCCACCGTCAGTTCGACCTCGGGATGGGCGCGGACAAACGCATCGCACTCGGCGAGGTCGTCCTTGGAGAGCGTCAGGCAAGGGACACCCAGCGTGGTGGAGTTACCGAAGAAGATTTCGGCGAAGCTGCCACCGACGAAGGCCGTAAAACCAAAGCGCCAAAGGGACTGGGGGGCATGCTCACGGGAGCTACCACAACCAAAGTTAAAGCCGACGACCATGACGCCCTGCTTGGCAGCGGCAATGCGCGCTGCCTGGGCGGAGTTCATGGGGTGCGGGCGCTCGAGGCCGTCAGGGCCGGTCCGCTCATCGCGGAAGGCGTGTTCGCCGAGGCCATCAAAGGTCACGCAACGCAGGAAGCGGGCGGGGATGATGCGGTCGGTGTCGATGTCGTCGCCGGGAACGGCGAGGGCGAGGCCTTTGACTTGGGTGACTTTAGCGAGGGACATGGTTGCGAGATTGAGGGCTGAAAGGGGGATGAAAAGGGAAAGCGAATTAGGCGGCGCGCGGGACGATGCAGACCGGCATGGCGAGGGCTGCGGCTAATGATGCCAAGCGCTCTTGGGCAACCGAAGCAGCGACGGCTTCATCGGCGAAAAGGACGGCATGTCCGGCTACGACCCAAGGCAACGTCACGGTGCACACGGGCTTACCGTCATAATGGGCGTCAACGGTGACGTCCTGCTGCCACGCCAAGCCCTCGGAAGCACAGGCAACTGGCACGGCATCGCCTTGGGCGACACGCGCGAGTACGCGCTGAACTGCAGAGGCTTCGGACATTAGACCGTAAAGACTTCGCGGGCGTCGGTGACTTGACCGGTGATGGCGGCGGCGGCGACCATGAGCGGGCTCATGAGAATCGTTCGGCCCGTCTGGGAGCCTTGGCGGCCCTTGAAATTGCGATTCGAGGAGCTGGCGCAGAGCTGGTCACCCACGAGCTTGTCGGGGTTCATCGCGAGGCACATCGAGCAACCCGCGCCACGCCATTCGAAGCCAGCTTCGATATAAATCTTATCGAGGCCTTCATGGACGGCCTGGATGGCGGTGAGCTGAGAGCCCGGGACGACGATCGCCTTGACCGTCGGGCTAACCTTACGGCCCTTGAGGTACTTGGCGACCTCGCGAAGGTCAGAAATGCGGCCGTTGGTGCAGGAGCCGAGGAAGCAGACGTCGACCTTGGTCCCCTTGATAGCGGTGTTGGGCGCTAACTTCATGTGCTTGTAGGCGTCCTCGGCCGTGGAGCGGTCAGCGGCGTTAAGGGTTTCGAGGGCCGGCATCTTTTCATCAATGAAGATAGCCTGCCCCGGGGTGATACCCCAAGTAACCGTCGGACGGATCTCCGCGGCGTTGAATTTAACGACGTCGTCGTAATGGCAGCCAGCGTCAGAAGCAAAGGATGCCCAGCGAGCCACTGCGGCATCCCAATCGGCGGCCTTCGGTGCGTAGGGCTTGCCCTGGATGTAATCGAAAGTCTTCTGGTCCGGGTTGACGTAACCACAGCGGGCGCCGCCTTCGATGGACATATTACAAACCGTCATGCGCTCCTCGAGGGAGAAGCCGTCGAAGGTCGTCCCCGCATATTCGTAAGCGTAGCCAATGCCACCATTGACGCCGAGCACTCGGATAATGTGCAGGATAACGTCCTTGGCGTAGACACCAGGGGAGAGCTGGCCGTTGACTTCGATGCGACGGACCTTGAGCGCACTCAGGGCCAGCGTCTGGGTGGCGAGGACGTCACGTACCTGGGTGGTGCCGATGCCGAAGGCGATGGCGCCGAAGGCACCGTGGGTGGCCGTATGGGAGTCGCCACAGGCGATGGTCGTGCCGGGCTGGGTAATCCCCTGCTCCGGACCGACCATGTGGACGATACCCTGGGTGCCCGTGTTGGTATCAAAGAAGCGGATGCCGAAGTCCTTCGTGTTCTTACGGAGGGCCTCGATCATTTCCTGAGCGATCGGGTCCGAATAAGGCTCCTTCAGCTCGTTGGTCGGGACAATGTGGTCGACCGTCGCAAACGTGCGCTGAGGGTACTTCACCTTTAGGCCGAGGTCCCGGAGCATGCCGAACGCCTGCGGACTGGTCACCTCATGGATGAGGTGGGTACCGATGAAGAGTTGGGTCTGCCCGTTAGGCAGCTGACGCACCGTGTGCGCTTCCCAGACTTTTTGGAACAAGGTCTTAGCCATCTGTAGAGAGGAGAAGGGGTCAAACTAGGAGGCCAGCCCCCTTGGTCAATCCCACAGGAAGACACCCTAAGGCTTAACCCATGGGTTGACCCGACTCGGAAAGCCCAAAAAGTAAGCCACGCATGGCCGTTCCACCCCCCCAACGCCAACCCCCTCGCCCCGGCGCACGTCGACCTGCCTCCGAGCAACCCGAGAAAAGCAGCTTCCTATCTAATCCGCTTTTCTGGGTCTTCTTCGCCTTCCTCGGACTGATTGCGGCCTATCTCCTCCAACAGCGCTTGGCGGAAATGAACCAACGCCCCGCCCCCGTCGCCGAAAAAACTCCCGTTGTCGAAAAGCCCCCGGTTGTAATCGAGACGACCAAAGTGGAACCGCCCCCGGTCGTCGTCACGCCACCTCCCGTGATCGCACCACCGAAGCCTGAGCCGATCAAGCCACCGGTCATCGTCACGGAAGAGCTCCCGAAATTTAATCGCTTCTACAAAACCGTCTCCACGCGCCTCGTGCCGGCTCACCTCGGCGACCCCAAGGCGCCCATGAAAAAAGAAATTCAGGCAGCCCATGATCTCCGAGCTTCGCCCAACGCCCCCCTGCCCGTCGCTTCAGGCGATGGCGCCAAGCGGGCTACGCTTCGTAAGACGGTCGAAGAATATTGGGCCAAGATCGACCCCGACCGCTGCCTCCCCCACCCAGACGCCGAAGCCTTCCCCGGCAAGGTCCTCGAACCTGCCGACCGTGTCATCACCACGGTAAATATCCCCGTCAACCGCTCGCGCTGGCATTCCACCGGGACGTACGCCGCCCCGGGCGAACGCATCACTTTCCGCATCCCCGCTAGCGACGCCGACATGGGCCTCGTCGCCCGTATCGGGTGCCACAATGACGACATCACCAGCGACTTCGCCATCAAGCGTGAGAACTGGCACCGCTTCCCGGTCATCACCAACACGGTGGCCTTGAATAAGCGCGTCATCGAACTCGCCAACCCATTCGGTGGACCGATTTACATCGAGATGCCGGGCAACGACAAGAACGGCAAATCCCGCGACCAAGTCCGCATCGAAATCGTCGGCGCTGTCGAAGCCCCCAACTTCACGCTCGGTAAGACCACCCGCACCGAATGGGAAAATAGCCGCCTCGCCCCGGCCCCCTGGGCTGAGATGATTTGCGACAAGATGGTCGTCTCCGTGCCGTCAAAGCATATCCGCGAGCTGTCCTACGCAGAGGCTACGGAACTCATGAAGACTTGGACGGAGACGGTCGAGGCCTGTGACTGGCTCGCCGCCTGGAAGGACCGTCGCTCGGCCGAGCGTATCGTCTCGGACGCCGAGATCTCCATCGGCTGGATGCATTCGGGCTACCCAATTAAGTGCTACCTCGATAGTGCCAAGGACTCCGTCAACGTGACCAAGCTGCGCAAAGACGGCAACTGGGGCTTCTTCCACGAGCTCGGCCACAACCACCAATCGAGCCTCTGGACCTACGCGGGCTACACCGAAGTCACGTGTAACCTGTTCGCCCTTTACTGCATGGAGAAAATCGCCGGCAAAAAACTCGGCGATGGCCACGGCGAGGACATGGCCGCGATGGCCGCCGAAATGGCCCTCGACCCGAAGGCCCATGGGGCGTCGGCCTTCCACCTGCTGGCCCAATACTACCACCCCGTTAAACAGTTCGGCTGGATCAGCCTGCAGCAGACCTTC
>Ga0208811_1000056_pt1 | contig 31815 bp, 13 predicted proteins | sample Colrivmet1561A02_FD_187681 | JGI IMG/M metagenome (GOLD analysis project Ga0208811, IMG submission 187681) | Estuarine microbial communities from the Columbia River estuary - metaG 1561A-02 (SPAdes) (version 2) | ecosystem: Environmental > Aquatic > Marine > Intertidal zone > Estuary | place... | reverse complement strand
GTGGTAGCAACATAGCCAGCAGGGTCGGTAACAGTCACCTTGTATGAGCCCACCGGAAGATTCTCAAACACATAGGCACCATTGGCATCAGTTGTTGTCGTGGTCACGGCAGCACCAAACACATCGGTTACTGCAGAGCCATCGGCCTTAGTAATCGACAACGTCACACCGGCAATACCCAGCTCGCCAGCATCTTTGATGCCATCTCGGTCTGCATCACCCCATACAGAGTTACCCACCGAAACACGCGGCAACACAAAACCAAAGTCAAGCGTGGTGTCGCTCGCACCATCTGTCGTCAAGTTCGCCGACGTTGCATTCCCCGTTGACGAGTCAACCGCACGATCAGTACCAGCTAATGCAGTAGTAGCGATATAACCAGAAGGAGTTGTTGCAGTGACTTTGTATGAACCCACTGGCAAGTTGGCAAACACATAAGCACCATTGGCATCAGTTGTTGTCGTGGTCACGGCAGCACCAAACACATCGGTCACCGCAGACCCATCGGCCTTAGTTATTGACATGGACACACCCGCAATACCCAACTCACCAGCATCTTGCACACCATCACGGTCGGTGTCGGCCCACACAAAATTGCCCACACTCACCTTCGGCAAAACAAAACCAAAGTCAAGAGTGGTGTCGCTCGAACCTCCAACTATCAGGTTCGTCGATGTTGCATTACCCGCTGACGAGTCAACCGCACGATCACTACCAGCCAATGCGGTAGTGGCAATGTAACCAGCAGGGTCGGTCACAGAAACTTTGTACGAACCAGGGGGCAGATCGGCAAATACGTATGCGCCACTACTATCAGTTGTTGTGGTGGTCACCGCTGCGCCAAACACGTTGGTGACCGCAGAGCCATCGGCCTTGGTAATGGACAACGTCACACCTGGCATACCCGGTTCACCAGAATCTTTAATGCCATCGCGGTTGGTATCGGTCCACACCAAGTTACCCACTGAGACTTTCGCGACGTACCCGAAGTCAAGAGTGAAGTCTGTTAATTGATTGATACCCATCACTGCAGAAGTTGCATTCCCCGTTGATGAGTCAACTGCGCGGTCTGTGCCCACCCCTGCAGGCGTCGTCACATAGTCGCTCAACGTTGACACCACGGTCACTTTGTAGGCAGTACCAAATGGCAGATCTTTGAAGAGATAGTTACCATCGGCATCAGTTGTTGTATTTCCTACCTGTGCTCCATTGATATCGAGTGCAGGAGATCCATCTGCTTTAGTAATCGACAAAGTGACCCCTGCAATACCTGGCTCACCTGGGTCTTGTATGCCATTCGCATTCAAGTCATTCCATACTCGGGAACCAACCACTGCCGGCGGAGCCCAAAAACCAAAGTCAAGAGTTGTGTCACTGTCTCCATTGGTGATGAGGTTTGCCGAAGTGGCATTTCCAGTTGATGAATCGAGCCCGGCGTCAGTTCCTCGGGCAGCAGGCGCGGACCGCATACCTGTGGGTGTTGTTACCGACACCTTGTAGGAACCAAGCGGAAGATTCTCAAAGAGATAAGCGCCATTGGCATCGGTGGTTGTGGTGGTGACCGCATTACCAAATACATCGGTCACTGCAGATCCATCGGCTTTGGTGATTGTTAAGGTCACACCGGCAATACCAGGCTCACCCGATTCTTGAATTCCATCATCATCGGTATCAAACCATACGAAGTTTCCAACACTCACCTTCGACAGCACAAAACCAAAATCGAGAGAAGTGTCGCTTGCTCCGTCACTCGTCAAAGTAGTAGATGTTGCTGAACCAGTGCTCGAGTCGGTGGTGGAGGTTCCTTGGCCTGTCTGCGTTGCGACATAGCCAGATGGAGTCACCACGCTGACCTTGTACGAACCAACTGGAAGATTCTCAAATACATAAGCACCATTGGCGCCTGTTGTTGTCGTGGTGACCGCATTACCAAACACGTCGAGCACTGGAGAATTATCGGCCTGAGTAATAGACAGGGTCACACCAGTAATACCCAACTCACCAGAATCTTGCACGCCATCACGGTCGGTATCGGCCCACACAAAGTTGCCCACGCTCACCTTCGGCAAAACAAAACCAAAGTCAAGCGTCGTGTCGCTCGCACCATCTGTCGTCAAGTTCGTCGACGTTGCATTACCCGTTGACGAATCCACTGCACGATCACTGCCAGCTAATGCGGTGGTAGCGATATAACCAGAAGGAGTTGTTGCAGTGACTTTGTATGAACCCACCGGCAAGTTAGCAAACACGTAGGCGCCGTTCGCGGCTGTTGTTGTAATAGTAACCGCGGCACCAAATACATCGGTGACCGCAGATCCATCGGCCTTGGTAATCGACATCGTCACGCCAGCAATACCCGGTTCGTTTCCATCTTGCACGCCATCACGGTCGGTATCGGCCCACACAAAGTTGCCCACACTCACTTTCGGCAATACAAAACCAAAGTCAAGCGTGGTATCGCTCGTACCATCTGTGGTCAAGTTTGTTGACGTTGCATTACCCGTTGACGAGTCAACCGCACGGTCGCTGCCAGCTAATGCAGTTGTAGCGATGTAACCAGAGGGAGTGACCACACTGACCTTGTAAGACCCCACCGGCAAGTTGGCAAACACATAGGCGCCATTTGCGTCGGTGGTTGTACTTGTTACAACATTGCCAGATACGTCTCTCGCAGTAGATCCATCGGCCTTAGTAATTGTCAGGGTGACACCAGGAATACCTAGTTCACCAGAATCTTGCACGCCGTCACGGTTGGTGTCGGCCCACACAAAGCTGCCCACACTCACCTTCGGTGATACAAAACCAAAGTCAAGCGTGGTGTCGCTGGCACCATCTGTCGTCAAGTTTGTCGATGTTTCATTACCTGTCGACGAGTCATTTGCAGGGTCGCTACCGGCTAATGCAGTAGTGGCAATGTAACCAGAAGGCGTGACCACAGTGACCTTGTATGAACCCACAGGCAAGTTGGCAAACACGTAAGCGCCATTGCTGTCTGTCGTTGTAGTGGTGACAGATGCGCCAAACACGTTGGTCACCGCAGTGCCATCGGCCTTGGTAATAGACAGCGTCACACCAGCAATACCTGGCTCACCGTTTTCTTGAATGCCGTCGTTGTCGGTGTCGTACCATACAAAATTTCCCACACTTACTTTTGGCAATACATAGCCGAAGTCAAGAGTCATGTCACTCGTACCATCAACCGTCAAGTTTGTTGATGTTGCATTTCCTGTTGACGAGTCAACTGCACGATCGCTGCCCGCCAAGGCAGTTGTAGCAATGTAACCAGCAGGGTCGGTAACGGACACCTTGTACGAGCCCACCGGCAAGTTGGCAAACACATAAGCACCATTGGAGTCTGTTGTCGTGGTTGTTACAGCAGCACCCAACACATTGGTGACCGCAGTTCCATCAGCTTTGGTAATCGACAGAGTTACACCGGCGATACCAGGCTCACCCGCATCTTGCACACCATCACGGTCGGTGTCGACCCACACAAAGTTGCCCACCGATACACGCGGTGTTACAAAGCCGAAGTCAAGCGTCGCGTCGCTCGCACCGTCGGTCGTCAAGTTCGCCGACGTTGCATTACCTGTTGACGAATCCAGTGCCCGATCGCTACCAGCCAATGCGGTAGTGGCGATATAACCAGAAGGAGTTGTTGCAGTTACCTTGTACGAGCCAACAGGCAAGTCAGCAAACACGTAAGCCCCGTTTGCATCGGTTGTTGTACTCGTGATTGAGGCACCAAACACGTTGGTCACTGCAGTTCCATCGGCCTTGGTAATCGACATAATCACACCGGCGATACCTGGCTCACCCGCATCTTGCACACCATCGCGGTCGGTGTCGGACCACACAAAATTGCCCACACTTACTTTTGGCACCACAAAACCAAAATCAAGCGTCATGTCGCTTGCACCATCTGTTGTCAAGTTCTCCGACGTTGCATTACCCGTAGACGAGTCAACCGCACGGTCGCTGCCAGCTAAAGCAGTAGTAGCGACATAACCGGAAGGAGTTGTTGCAGTCACTTTGTACGAACCAACCGGCAAGTTGGCAAATACATAAGAACCATTGGCGTCGGTCGTTGTAGTGGTGACCGAGGCGCCAAACACATTGGTCACCGCAGTGCCATCGGCTTTAGTGATGGAGAGGGTGACACCAGAAATTCCAGCCTCGCTCAAATCTTGCACACCATCACGGTCGGTATCAATCCATACAAAGCTGCCCACGCTCACCTTTGGCAATACATAGCCAAAGTCGAGCGTGGTGTCGCTTGCACCATCAACCGTCAAGTTCGCCGACGTTGCATTACCCGTCGATGAATCCACTGCACGGTCACTACCAGCTAACGCTGTTGTTGCGATGTAGCCGGCAGGGTCGGTAACCGAGACCTTGTATGAACCAACTGGCAAGTTGGCAAACAGATAAGCGCCACTGGAATTGGTTGTTGTGGTGGTCACTGGCGCACCAAAAATATCTGTGACAGCACTGCCATCTGCTTGAGTAATGGTGAGGGTGACACCAGCAATGCCAGGCTCCCCCACATCTTGCACTCCATCACGGTCGGTGTCGGCCCACACAAAATTGCCCACACTGACCTTTGGAACTAAGGGCACGTAATACAGCCCAACGTCAAATGTGTGATCGTTTGCGCCAGCGCTCAACTGTGCAATAGGCACTTGCGGATAACTTGACACAAGAGTTGCATTGTTGTCGACTGCGGTTGATTGCGAGTTCGTTGTTGACGTTTGTGTTGCTGGCGCAAGAACATAACTAAATAACGGACCACTCGCTGCGAAGTCGGCTGGATTATCGAGGCGAATGCTAAAGGCAGTAGCGGTAGATAAACCACCACCGTTGTGATCGCCATTTCCGCTCGCAGACTCGGTCAAGTTTGAAGAAAAGAAATACTGACCGCTTTGGTTGGTAATTGCAGTTCCCGCTAAAACTCCATTTGCACCATACAGACGTACCGTTACCCCTGCTAAAGACGCTTCGCCCGGATCTTGAATTCCGTCTTTATCGATGTCATCCCAGATTCGGTTGCCAATTTGTACCGGAGCTTGGTCACACAATGCTTCAACGTCTGACATTCCGTTGACTTTCATAAAGCCACCGATTTTTGCTCCAGCAACGTTGTACATCGGTCCAACATCTAGTGGGTCGGCCGATGAGTAGACCATCACACCACTGCCGCTATTCGGGTATCCCGCCGCTGCTCCCGTGCTATTTCTGATGTAACGCACACCTCCGGTGTAGAAGGTTGTTACGCCGTTGCTGGTGCCAGAAAACGGGTCGTAAGCAGTCATAATTACGTCGGGGAAACCAGGCACTTGTTCCAACATGCCGGCACTAATTTCACCGTGCGCGATACTGGTAATTCCCCAAAAATCAGCGTTGTAGTACTCGTTACCGTTACCCGCATCAGACTTGCGCACACACGTAGGGTCTGCTCCTTCAAATTTGTAATCAGCAGCGCTGTAACCAGTACCTACACGACACACGCGATAAATATCGCCAGACGCAGTTGATGGATACGCAACAACGCCTCCCGACATCGACCACGAGTCGTTTGAGGAAGTGATATCACCCGTTCGATCTCGAAAACCGAGAATCATTGATCCGTCACGATCAAACTCAATTTCCGTAAGCATCGGCACTGGCCTGTTATGGAAACGAGCCTCAGCAGCCACTCTGGTTTGGCCATCAACAGATGCATTCGGATGGAAAGTGGTCCATGGGTTCCATCGGCGCGAAATCGTATTTTCTTTGTCGGCCCAGTTGTTTGCAGCCCAACCCTTGGTAACAAAGCCAGTTGAGTTCAAAGGGTGAGGTCCAAAGAAAGTGCTCCACAGTCGCGTTGTTAGGTCGAAGCGGCGAATGGTGAAAGACAAATTCGTATCTTTTGCGGCGAAGGGGGTAGCGGCATTGAAGTCACTTTGCCCGTCACACACAAAGCCCGAGTACAAAGACCCACGCCACCTGTATACCGAGAACGGACGCGGATTTCCATTAGTGCAAGTGAGTCCGGTGCTCGCCATCCCTAGCGAACGCATTGTGGTTGGCACAGTTCCATCAGATGGCAAATCAATTTCGTAAAGATTTTTGTCGTACAAGCTGACGACCCAGAGCTTATTTCCATCGGTCTCAATGTCGCCGATACCCACCATGCCTACGAGGTTTCCTACAGTGACGTCCCACCCAGTGGTCGTGGTACAAGTTCCAACATTTGCGGTGATATAGGCGATGCAATCCAACCGACGCGCTGCGTTCGTAGGCAAAGTGCCGTCGGAAAATTGGTTACCAGCCATCAACGTTTCAAGGTCAACAAAAAACTGCGTTGACCCGCCAGTGTCGTCGCCCGTCTTTGTTCCATCTGGTGCCGTTACAAAAAGTGCAGCTGGCTTTGGGACACCGCTGATTTGATAAAGCTCGGCATGGCGTCGTACGTAGGCCGAGTTGAATACTCGCCGACGAACCGGATCGTAAGCCATACCAAGAATTGATCCGGTTTGTGCTTTTGTTGCTGCAGTGTTTGCAGGCCAACTAGAAAAGCCGTCGGGCAATGCAGTTGTTGTGTCGTGAGGGCCGCCGTCATAACGAGTCACAAAGATTGAAGGTGACGCCTCAACCCCAGCGCCAGTACCAGCACAAAGTCGGCTAATTACTAGGTGTGGATTCGATTGGCAATACTCTCCTGGCACATTGACACCCAAGTTGATGCCCGTTGTATCGGCCAGAGGGTTGAGCGTCACAAATTGAACTGTCGTTGCACCAGTGACCCCAGTTGCAGTTGAGTTTGCAAATGATGGCCGCAGTTCTGCAAGAGGCCCAGTTGTTGGCAAAGCAAACTCAACACGAACATCGTTACTCGCAGACGCCACATTGAGGCTGTATGTACCATCTGCCCCTGTTATAGCTTCTCCCACATTTACACCAGCCGTGTCGAATGCGCGCACAGTAATTCCACTCACCCCTACGTCTTGTGCTTCACCAGAGTTCACCGCGCTATTCATCAATCCGTTGGAATTAAAGTCATTGAAAACCAGACCACGAATTGTCGCACGCGTTTTATTGTCGTTCGCTACATCAAAGTTAGAAAAAGACAATGCGAAGTTGCTGTTCGGGTCTCGAACGGATCCTGTGTTGTCAGCACCTCTGGTGTATGCCAATTTCACAACATCACCAAAGGTGATTCTGTTCGCTGTACTAAGATTCAAGATGATCTGATTCGCCGACTGGCCATTTCCAGATGTTGGCACTACGGATCCGCTGAATGTGCGAGCAACCCCTCCAACCGTTAGCCCGAATCTTGCTGCTAGCGAGGTTCCATTTGTTCCTGAGAAAATCGAAAGGTTCAGTGGTTCATCGTACGTCAGTGTGATTGACAACCCGTCGGAGCTAACAACAGCCCGCAAAGGTTGAGGCGGAACTGTATCCAACGTGGAATTGTTGGTAATGGGGAGGTTGATGAAACGTGGAGCGTCAACCCCAGAGGAATCTTGCACTGAAGCAGTTGTAGTAGTGGCATCCCAAGCATTTGGGGTATAGGTGAGAGCAACCACTGCCCCTCTGCTCACATAATCTGCTGTGGTGGTCAAATTGAGTTGGTAACGAGTTGCCGACAGATAATAAGCATTGCTGAGATTTCGTGCCACACCGTTCACAGTCACAATAAACCGAGTTTGCAAACTCGAATTATTAAAAAGCGCCTCGTTGTAATCAAGATAGATAAATCGACCATCTGTCGATGTGCTTGTAGCCGTGATGTATGGAGCACCGGAACTATTTGTTGTTACGGCAAAGTTTGAAAAACTCGCAGCATCTTGCCCCGTAGACGTAAGTTGAATTGCTGAGTTCGTGGTTGCAATATCAAAAGTGGCAGCGCTATACGAAACGCTGATGACTTGGTTACTACTGACGTTTGTTTGAAGTGTTAGTACTGCTTTTGTTCCAGAAATTGTTGAACTAATGATGTTTACACGGTTGCCATCGGCAAGAACCTGAAAGGCGGATCCTGGTGCAGTAACAGTTCCCAATGTTGAGTTGTACGTGAGCTCAACAACGTTACCCGCCGCTAACACTGCAGCTGAAAGTAACTTTGGCACGAGCGATGCCGTGTTGGTGACTGCAAGCGATGTAAACGATTGCGCATCATTTCCGGCTGTGCCTTGTATTGCTGCATTCGTAGCAATCGCGTTATCGGTAGTTGGCGCTGCATAAGAAACAGTCACCTGTTTTCCCGATTCAACACCATCACGAAGCGACAATGAAATGGTTGTTGTTGTTGGTCGCGTGACTGACAGAACGGGGTTAGCAGTACCTCCGTCAACAACAACCGAGAAAGCAGATGGAGCGGGAAGAGCAGGGCTCGCTGCGAGTGCAAGGCTGTATGTCAACTGAATGGTGTTACCGGTTGCTTGCAATACAGGAGGCGTTGTCGACAAAAGGCCAGGAACCAAACTTTGAGTTCCGGTAGACACCACAGAAAAACTGGCTACGTCTTCACCTAGTGAGTTGTTTTGAAGTGCAAAGTTACTCGTACCGGCCACAACTGCTGGTGCGGTGTACGCAACTTGCGGTGGCTTGTTCTGATCAATCACGCCATCGAGTGTGAGAGTAATGACACGTGCAGAGGTACGTGTAACTGCAGTGACGGGAATATTGACCGTACGGGTTGTAGGTGCCGCATAAGTTCCGATGGTGACCGCAAATTGCTCTTTGGGTGCAATATTCGGATGTAGGTCTTGCGTGAAGGTCATGGCAACTTGAGTTCCATTCGAACTCACCACAATGGCGCTTGCCGTAGGCGCCACCGGGGCCGCTGCCGAGGCAACATCTGCCCCAACCACCACAATTCCACCTACAAGTAACGCGCCACAGACCAGAAACCGATTGATAAATGCAGTCATCACGATAAAAGGCTAACACCACATACCTAATTCTTTTAGACAGCCACTATCAGAATTTGGGCGATTAGAGAAAACAGAGGCTTTTGGCCTTGAGACCGAGCCCCGAGGTGGCGTTGGACCAGCATTCCCTGGGGCACCTATATATGGGCGAGACACGCACGGGGTGCGGGATGTGAGCTATTGGTTCTGAGGAAAGCTTTTTCGCCAAGAAGAGAAGCTCTTCAGAGACCCTCCGTGAGGCATCCTCAACCACGGATACGGATAGACCTCGGCAAGGTTTTTGAATTTCTTAAATGAAGGAACTGGTGCAAACGTCGTGGCTACTGGGTGGTCTTTTGCGAACTCATACGGGTCGCCCAGATATACACGAACATCTCTTCGTGCAGACAAATCTTGGAGCGTCTGAAGATAGAACGCAATTCGTTGCGAGCTCAGTTGAAGCTTGCGCAAGGCAGGCTCATTGAACACAAACACAACTGGGAGTTCTGGATGCGCAATCATCGCTTGGTCTGCATCACCGAGTGAGTCAATTGTCAGCAACACGTATTCCGGCGCCCTATTGAACTCCGGCTCTATGGGTCCTCGAGTTGCAGCAAGGTCAAGGTCTAATTCAAGTCGCTCGTTGCGCAAAGCGTGAGGAAGTGTGGTCTCCTCAGGAAACTCTGCAACCGGACAATTTCTAACAAGTGAACACTGTGCACATAACCCTGGAGCCCGTTTATTAACTTGCCACTGTGAAAACCCGTATGGCTTTCCGGTTCCGGCACCAACGGTCCATTGCCAACCAAGAAGATTCGCGGCTCTCGACCCGTCAAGAAGTTGTTGGTACATCCGTTCTTGCCCGAATATCCAGCCCTTCTCATCACGCACTGTCCATTGGGAGGCAAGCCACATTCGGGTTTGGTTGACGAGCCATCCATCTGTTTCTAATTCGGAAACAACTTCGTTGATACAAAGCATTTCCCGATTCCAGCCGTCACCAACTTCATCTTTGTTGGCTTCGAACCGAAGATTTTCAAAAAGCTGCACGCCCATTCGGGCATACAAATGTCTTGCATACTCTTGCCATAAAAGTTCGTCCTGAAACTTTTCGCGATCTTTGTAGGGCGCTTTGCGAACTGCTTGGAAGACATCACTCAGAGTCAGAATATTGTGACGAATGTAGGGCGACAATACAGAGGCACCACGACTTGATTTTGGGAAGACCTGACTTCTTGAGTTGGAGTATCCCGTGATGTCTAAATTTGCTAGCGCTTCATTAGCAACAGTTTGTCCACCAATTATTGAACTCATTCCTAAGGCACCTGAGTAGAGACCTTGAAAATCACGCTCAATAATTTCGAGCACATCTTCCATTTTCCGAATGGAAATTTGCAGCATGTGCTGAAAAATAACAGAGTTTCCGCAAGAAGCGGAGGTGTTGCACAATGTTGCCTAACCGACAGTGATTGTGCCCTCCATGCCCGAGTGGAGGGAGCAATAGAACGAATAAGTGCCGGCCACGATGCTGACAAGAAGGAAAAGAGACTTTGAAAAAATGCGCATTCTGTTACATCACGGAATGAGAACAACAATCACGCGACGATTTTCCGCTTGAGCTGCAATTGTCTTTGTCTTCGTGGCAGGGTCAAGCGCTCCAGCGGATGTGAAGTAGAAGGGACCCTTAGCGCCCATTTCCAAAAGAGCTTTGCGCGTTGCAATGGCGCGGGCCCTTCCCATTTGCTGGTTCTCAGGGGTATTACCCGTCAGAATTCCCGTGTGTCCGACCAGCAAAACGGTTCCCGCATCTGAAACTTGCTTCTTGAGTCTTGCCAAACGTTTCAGGGCTTTTGCATCGACCTCAGATGATCCACCGGCAAAATAAATTGGCGCAAGTGTCACAATTTCGTTGCCAACATTGAGTTCACTGACTTCATCAGCAACAACTGTTGTACGAAGAGTACGTAACACATTTCCCGTCTTCTCACTTACAACCTGCGCAACACAACGACCCGTCTTAATGAATACAAGATCGTCATCAGCTGCAAGACAAATCTGAGGCGTAAGTGATACGACGTCACGCTCCTTCGCTTGCGCAGGAGTCATCACCGTAATCGCTGAACCCGAAGCAACTTTCTTCGGCGCACTCGCTGAATACACCTTTGTATCTGTCACCGTCACACCTGGCACTACAGCTGCTTCAGGAGTGGTTGAGGGTGCAGGTGCGGTTGTAACTGCTGTCGCCCTTGCTGGCGTGGTTGTGACCGGCACCGTTGTTGTTGGTGCAACCGGTGCAACACCATTCAAGGAAACAGAAATTGTATAAGTGGTTTTGGTGCCGTTACCAGCAGTCACAACGACCTCGATAAATCGAGGAGCCGTAATTGTGAATTCATGATTCCCGCTGTTAGCGGTGCATGCAGCACCTTCAATGACACATGTCGGTGCACCAGGAGCAGTAGATACCTGAGGCGAAATAACAGCCGTGTTCAGACCATTGGCCAAGTTGAGGGAATACGAGGTCACAGACGCGCTGAATTGCGGAGTGCCTTGGGCCGGCATCGGAGATGGTGATGTAAACGACATCGGACGTTTAGCTCCCATCACCCCGAGTTGGGTCAGGCGGGAGTCACTTCCCGGAGCGGTGACGAGCAGCCCCTTCGAGCCGAAGGATCCCCATTCAGAGAATCCGGCAAGATAGCTTCCTGCAGGAATGGGGCTACGAGCAGATCTCACTGGATTTCCGGCAAGCGCAGAAGTTCCAGCAGGTGTGCCGTCGGTGATGAACCCCTTGAATTCGTCGTATCCCGATACTGTCGCAACGTTCAAGAAGGCAAAGCCAAACGAACTTTGCTGATTGACAAACATAAAAGAATCCTCATAGGCGGCAAATGAAGAAATGGCCCCCGTTGAGCCTGGGAAGGCATCGACGAGCAATTGTGTACCGCCGGCTGTGCCGTCGGTGGTCCAGAGTTCTCCACCATTTGTTCCATCATCAGCCCCGAACACGTACCGGCTACCCACCTGCTGAAAAAAAGTGATGCTGGGATAACTCGTAGGGTTGATACGAGAAACGAATGAAGTGCCGCCTTGCGTGCCGTCGGAAATCCATAACCGAGCTGGAAATTCGTATTGACCTGCTTGGGAAGTTTCGTGTATCACTTCTTCACCAAAGAGCAAAAGACGATTGCCGAAGGCGGCAATACTGCTTAACGCCACATTGATTGCATGAACAGTTCCAGCTGTTGTGCCATCTGTTTTCCAAGTGCTGTACTTGTTCCCGTTGTACCCGTTGAAGAACACGTTATTTCCCAATACAACGGCGCGACCTTGCCACCCATTGTTACTTCCTGCACTGACATTCGCTAAAAGCGAAACAGAGGTGCCGTCGTACACCATGGGTTCAATACCATCGGTTCCGTTATTGGCCGGGAAAACAACCTTGCCGCCAGCTGGCAAGAACGGACCGGCGTCCAGGGCCATTGACCCTGTCGCTCCTGGGCGCACATCGCTCATCATCTGAGTACCAACGCTCGTTCCATCGCTGACCCATGGCTCTCGCCCTGCTGCTGTAGTCGAGGCAGAAAAGTACAACTTTCCATTGATGACATTCATGCCGTCACCGCTGTAGCCAGACCCTAGTGAGATATTGTCACGGGCACCGGGGACACTAGACCCCGCGCCAGTTTCAATATCTTTCAAGAGAACAGTTCCCGCTGCGGTGCCGTCTGTTGCCCATAGTTCCGACCCTGAGGTTCCGTCTTCTGCGACGAAGAGAACTTTTGAGCCAACTGTGAAAAAGAAATGCGGGTTACTTGGAGAACTTCCTGGGTTAATGTCTTTGAGCATCAAGGTGCCATCGGTTGTGCCATCAGTTACCCATAGTTCATCGCCATTTGCAGTGGTCTTGCCAGAAAAATATGTTTTTCCACCTAAGACTGCGTAAACACCCGTCAGTCTTTTTCTTCCCTGTTCCACATCGGTTTTCAAGACCGAGAGTCCTGTTGGCTGGCTCACCGCGGCAGATACGCCGCCGAGTTTCGGTAAACCTTCAATGGCAAGAACGCCCGCCACAAGTGTAATTACTGCGATGAATCGGGTGATACGGCGTGAATTTTTCACGAGGACTCCTGAAATGGTCAGTTTATGTAACCATTTTACATCTACCTATTTTATATAGCAAGTTCAAGGTCTGAATCGCTCCCCCATCAATGCTGGCGACACCGTTTACTGGTCTTTAAGAGAGCCTTCGCCACTCGTCTTCTGTCCAGTGCTGGCGCAATTCTTCCGTTATAAAGTCAGTCACCCATCTCACCGATTCGATCCACGGCAAATCTTGTGACATCACTTCGGTGAAGGCCATTCCTTGAAGCAACAATGCAGCATCATCAATTCCGAGCAGCACACCTTCACCCTCGGCAGGCGCCATGAGTCGAGCTTCCAAATCAAGGATGCGTTGCGAGTTCCAGCCACTTGACTCTGCATTACCAAAAACGTCGTCAAGCATGATTGCAAGTATTTGAGACAGCGCCAAGACTGCATCTTGTTCTAGCGGCACCAAACGTGGCTCAATCATCAGACAACACCATCATGGCTTGGCGCGAGTTTTTCAGTCAACATAATCTGTAACCATATGAGACAAGCAAAGATCAAGAATGGCTTTGCTCCAAAAATATGCGCTACCTGCAATAAGGCCTTTGAGTGGCGAAAGAAATGGGAACGCAACTGGGATCAAGTGCTGTACTGCAGCGAACGCTGCAGACGCTCATAAAAACCGCCCATTGCTTTCTAGGAGAGGCCTCACTTACCTCTCTTTTGACGCTTCATTTCCACTAAGTTTGTATACCTATGGCAACACCTCCAAAACAAGCGCGCAGCCTCGCAACTGAACAGAAAATGCTTGATGCCGCAGAAGAACTTCTTAGCGCTGGAGATGCTCGACAAGTAACTATTGAGAAAGTCATCGCGCTTTCGGGAGCTACTTCAGGTTCCTTTTATGCTCGGTTTGGAAGCGTTGAAGGGCTCTTTGACGCACTCCACCAGCGGTATGTCGACACTATTTATCAATCAACACTTCTTGAAGCGCTCAATAGCGGCATTGAGCAGCCCGACCTTCGTAAAGCTCTCCATCACATCATCAAGACGATGCTTGAATTTGGATATAAAAAGCGCAAGTTGCTTGCTTACTTTGTCACCAGGAATGAGGGGGGCGATGCTTTGGAGATCCGCCTCTTGGCTGTCAAAAACTTGCAGGCAGTTTTGAAGGTGCACCGCGACGAAGTTGCCCACAACGACCTTCGGCGCGCAAGTGAAAATACGGCACGATTGATATATCAGACGTGGGTTGGTCTGATTCTTCTCGAGCCAAGTGACTTCGTTGGTCGCAAAACGAGTCTCTCCAGCGTGATTGACTCCACCACGCAAATGGCTTACGCCTACCTGACTACTGAAAAGTAGTTTCAGCTGATTCACTCGTCATCAAGATTCAAGGTATGACGCAAACTACTGCCATCAATATCAACACTCAGCCAAAGCGGACGTTCTTCAAATGCGGTTTCTGTGTTTGTGGTAGCAAATAGAAGTGTTCCTGCATCTGCTACTTCTCGCAGAAACTCTCGGTGCAGGTCATAGTGGAAAGCCACTGCAAAAATTGCTTGTACCGGCTTTGTTAACTGCACCCCAACCACCACCATGTCATCCCGACGAATCGCATGGGTACTGACATCTCCAATTCCCTCCACTGCATGCACCCGGGCCAGGTCTGCAACATCGAGCGAATCTGAAACATCAATAGTGACCGTCGGCATCCATTCATTTTCGCCAATGAGCGTGCGACCAATTTCTTGTGCGACGAAGAATGGCACACTCATAAAATCCCCTGTTACTCTCTCGAGATGTCTACGTTGCAACGATACATTCGTCCGCTTCTGATAGCTCACCTCGCCTCCACCCTCTTCATGGTGGGTCTTATTTGGACAATCCACATCGTGCATTACCCGCTCTTTGCAAATGTCGGCGAGTCAACGTACGTTGCATTTCAATCGGAACACGTCAACCGTATTGGAAAGCTACTTTTCGTACCCTGGCTTACCGAAGGTCTCACCTTGTTGGGCATTTTGATACTTGCTTTCTTAGGCAATCATCGCGCACTCAGGCTGCCTGTATTTCTCAATGGAGTTGGTATGGCAATTGCACTTGTCATTAGCGGCTTTTGGTCTGCACCAGCTCATGGAGATTTGTCTGATGGCTTCGATGCCGCTGTACATCAGCGGCTCATGAACGCAAACCTTGTGCGTTCACTTGCATGGACACTGTGTGGCATTTGCGCCGTATGGCTTGTGGCGCGACTGTGGTCTACAGATGTTGGTAATAACGAGCAAACAACACCGTCATGATTTTTCAATTTTGGGGTGCAACAAAAGAAGAAATTGAGAGCTCCGTCATTGGAGACGACATCTGCAAAAACGCGACCTTGGTTGCAACACGCTCCATCACCATTGCGGCTCCACCCCAAGATGTCTTTCCCTGGATTCGCCAAATGGGTTTCGGTCGAGCTGGCTGGTATAGCTATGACTGGCTCGACAATTTAGGACGCAAGAGCGCAAGTACTATTCACGATGAATGGCAATCAGTTGAATCGGGAGACAAAGTGCCTTCTGGCCCAATTGCGTTCACTGCCAGCATTGTTGATTCTCCGCGGCACTTTGTGCTCGAAATCAGAACAAAAGGCAAGAAGTCTCCAAGACTGCACTTCACTCTCGCGTACGAATTACGCGATCATCCGCAGGGAACTCGGTTGGTGACACGCATGCGTTCTCACATCAATCTTCCATTCGGTTCGCTATGTGAAAAGCTTGTTCTTGGTCCGGGTGATGGCGTCATGTTGCGTCGCCAACTACTCAACATTGGAAAGAATGCTTCGTGAGTAAAGTCCGCCACATACGTGTTTTATCTCTGCTCCTCAGCCTCGGCGTTGCGGCTTGTGGGACAAACGACTCAGCAACAGACAGCACAAGTAGCTCCCCTTTGCCAACCACAACCGTTGTACCAGCGCCCATCACTATGAGCCTCGCCTTTGCAGGCGATGTTCTCATTCATAGCCAAGTGTGGAAAGCAGCTGCCGCAAACAAAGGCGGCAAAGGTTTTGACTTCACGCCAATGTTTGCCCGCATCAAACCACTAATTGAGAATGTTGATCTTGCAATTTGCCATTTAGAAGTGCCCTTGGTTTCCCCCGGCGACAAACCGACTACGAATCCTCTGTACTCTGCTCCAACCGAGATCGCATACGCCATTAAAGATGCTGGCTTTGACCGCTGTTCAACTGCGAGCAATCACACCTTTGATAAGGGTGCCAAAGGGATCAAAGCCACGCTAGATGAGTTCGATTCACTTGGGCTTGGTCAGGCAGGCATGGCCAGAACCCCCGACGAAATTGAACCAAAAGTATTTAACGTCAAGGGCATCAACGTTGCGCACCTGTCGTACACCTATGGATTTAACGGAATCTCAGCACCCAACGATGAAGCATGGCGATCAGCGAGAATTGAGCCAACGCGAATTATTACCGATGCTCAAAAAGCACGCGATATGGGCGCTCGAGTTGTAATAGTCAGCATGCATTGGGGACGTGAAACACAAACAGAACTCAGCGAGTTTCAGTTGACGAACGCCGATGCCATTACGAAATCAGGACTCATTGATTTGGTCATCGGGCATCATGCACACGTTGTACAAAAGATCGACAAGGTCAACGATGTTTGGGCCATCTTCGGCTTAAGTAACCTTATTAGCTACCTGCCAACAACAAATGCGTTTAGTGCTAACACTCAAGATGGAATTATTGCGACCACAAACATCACCTTGAACCCAGACGGCTCCGTCATTGTCAATAAACCCGGTGTTCACCCGATCTGGGTTGACAAAAAAAATGGTGTTGTCGTACGGCCAGTCATCGCCGACCTAGCTGACCCATCAGTTCCAAAAAATATCGAGGACGACCTCAAAGCCTCCCTTAATCGCACACGCTCTGTCGTCGGCGATTTCATTGCGACCGCGCCTTAAAAAAACTGAGTTAGGAAAGCGCTATTGAGCGACAGAGTTGCTGAAAGGCTTCGGCGAAAGGCGAAGACTTACGCCAAACGAGTCCTATGGTGCGGCTCGGTGAGTTGCCAGCAAATTGACGCGTAACAACTCCGCGCCCGGGCCCAGCCTCTACTTTTACTGCACACTCTGGCAACAGCGTTACTCCTAAACCTGCTGCCACCATTTGTGCCAGCGTTGCCATGCTCGTTGCCTGAATTTCGCTTGGCTCACTAAAGGCAAGCTCACAAATGAGTGTGACTTGATCGCGTAAGCAATGCCCATCTTCTAAAAGAATGACCCGCTCATTGCGCAGTACATCTAGCTTCACCGGCGACTTTGCTTTGGCAAGCGGATGACTTTTTGGCAGAGCTAACACAAATTTGTCGATACCAATAGATGCCGTAGCAAATTCATCAGACCCAATGGGTAGCGCTAGTAATCCGAAATCAATTTCCCCATACCGCAATGACTCAAGTAGTTGCCCAGTCTGCAATTCTCGAATGTGCAATTCTGCACCTGCGTGCTCTTGAGTAAATGCGCGCACAACATCGGGCAATACATAAGGGGCCAATGTGGGAATCACACCGAGTTCAATACGACCGCGCAGTTGATTACCATCGTGCTTCGTCGTTTCCACAAGGTCGTTCATTTCACGTAACACCACTCGTGCGCGCTCAACCACTTCAAAACCATGTGCTGTCAACATTGCACCGCGTACCGAGCGCTCGAATAAGGTGACCCCCAGCTTTCGCTCAAGTTCTTTAATTTGAGCACTCAATGCAGGCTGAGAGACAAATTCATCATCTGCAGCAGCCCCAAAAGAGCCAGCGTCGGCAATAGCTACCAGATATCGCAACTGCTGGAAGGTTGGCCATGACATAAGTACTTCTTATGTTATCTAAAAGAAAGATCTATTTGCTTTATGGGTGTTTTCCCCCGAAACTGTCTCCATGACAAACAGCGACATCAACAAGTGCCCTTTCCAAGCTGGTTCCATCACGGCCGCAGAGATGGGGGCAACAAATGCCTCATGGTGGCCAAACCAGTTGAACATCAAGATGCTGCACAACAATCCTGCAGCGGGTATTCCATTGGACCCAGACTTCAACTATGCAGAAGCATTCGCCTCGCTCGACTTAGACGCCGTCGTTGCCGACCTCACCGAACTGATGACCAACTCACAAGACTGGTGGCCAGCCGACTACGGCCACTACGGGCCTTTCTTCATTCGTATGGCCTGGCACTCTGCAGGCACCTACCGTATTCGTGATGGCCGCGGTGGTGGCGGAACTGGCATGCAGCGCTTTGCCCCAATCAACTCGTGGCCAGACAACGTCAACCTCGACAAGGCCCGCCGCTTGTTGTGGCCAGTGAAACAGAAATATGGAAACAAGTTGTCCTGGGCAGACCTCATGATTCTTGCCGGCAACGTTGCCCTCGAATCAATGGGATTCAAAACATTCGGCTTTGCAGGTGGTCGTGCCGATGTATTTGAACCAGATGAAACGTACTGGGGTTCAGAATCAACATGGCTCGCCGACGAGCGCTACGAGGGCGACCGCCAGCTCGACAACCCTCTTGCTGCAGTGCAGATGGGTTTGATCTATGTCAACCCTGAAGGCCCGAATGGCAATCCAGATCCGGTGTTGTCAGCTCGTGATGTTCGCGAGACATTTGCGCGGATGGCAATGAACGATGAAGAGACCGTCGCACTCGTTGCGGGTGGTCACACGTTTGGTAAAAACCATGGTGCGGGAGACCCTGGCAAGTTTGTAGGCCCCGAACCAGAAGCAGCATCTCTCCAATCAATGGGCTTGGGTTGGATCAACTCGATGGGGTCTGGCAAGGGTGTTGACACCATCTCTAGCGGCATCGAAGGTGCATGGACAACGAACCCAATCAAATGGGACAACGACTATTTCAAAATCCTTCTCGAAAACGAGTGGGAGTTGACGAAGAGTCCAGCTGGCGCACAGCAGTGGATTCCAAAGGGTGGCGCAATGGCAGGAAGTGTGCCAGATGCACATGACTCATCACGAAGCCATGCTCCGGTAATGACCACAGCAGACTTGTCATTGAAGTTTGATCCTGAGTATTTAAAGATCTCGAAAGACTTCTATGCACACCCCGACAAGTTTGCCGATGCCTTTGCGCGTGCTTGGTTCAAACTCACACACCGTGACATGGGACCAAAGTCCCGCTACGTCGGAAAACTTGTTCCGAGCGAAGAACTTATTTGGCAAGATCCCATCCCTGCAGCAAGCAAAGTTCCTACCGCAGCAGAGATTGCCGAGTTGAAGTCGAAAATCATCGCAAGTGGTCTCACCGTGTCTGAATTGGTTCGCACTGCATGGTCGTCTGCTTCAACATTCCGCGGCACCGATAAGCGCGGCGGCGCTAATGGCGCACGCATTCGTTTGGCACCTCAGAAAGACTGGGAAGCAAATCATCCTGCCGAGCTTGCAAAAGTACTCGCGGTGTACGAGAAACTGAACAAGGAGACTGGAGTATCCATTTCCGACCTCATTGTTCTTGGCGGTAATGCTGCAGTAGAAAAAGCTGCAGCAGATGCCGGTGTTCCCGTTGCCGTTCCCTTCATTGGCGGCCGCGGTGATGCCAGTGACGAACAGACCGACGTCGATTCATTTGCAGTACTTGAGCCAACCTTCGATGGTTTCCGCAACTACGCACGCCCAGGCCACACTCAACCAGCGGAACAACTGTTACTGGAGAAGGCCAACCTCCTTACTTTGACCGCACCTGAGATGACCGTTCTTGTGGGTGGATTGCGTGCGCTCAATGCCAACTACCAGCAGAGCGCTCATGGTGTCTTCACTGCACAACCAGGACTACTCACGAACGACTTCTTCGTCACTGTTCTCGACAGCAACCTTACGTGGGCGCCTATTGATAAACAAGAAGATCTATTCGAAGGCCGTAACCACAAAACAGGAGCAGTCGCATGGACCGGAACACGCAACGACCTCATCTTTGGCTCGAACTCACAACTGCGAGCACTTGCCGAGATTTATGCACAGGACGATGCTCGTGAAAAGTTTGTGCGTGACTTTGTGGCTGCCTGGACGAAGGTAATGAACCTCGATCGATTCGACATCTAAGAGTTCATCAGCCCTGGGGCCACCCGTACTTACGTCGAATTACCTGAATAGGGTTTCTTGTAGTTGATTACTACAAGATATGTAGTGATTTGCTACAAGTACTAAAGGCCCTAGTTATGGCGAAAACAGAGAAACCAGCGACCGAGGCCAAAAAGGCGCGTGTCAGCAGAGAAGAGGCAGTCCAACTGTTTCTCAATGCCACGATGCGCCTGCTTGAAGAAAAACCTATTCTCGACATCACCCTGCAAGACATTGCCAACAAGGCTGGACTGAACCACGGTTATGTCTTTCGCTATTTTGGCACCCGCCTCGATTTATTCTTTGCAGTAACTGAAGAGTTAGCTCGTCTTGCCGAGTACGCAGTTACCAATGAAATTGAGCGCCGGTCACAAATGGGCGAAGATGTCATCCCGTTGAACTTCTCGGTAGCCGAGGTAGGTAGAGCGTACTTACGTCAGCGTCAAGCAGTTATTCAGTATTTGGTGACAGCAGGAGTTGACCCAACACGATTCAGTGAAACGTCGCGCAAGACCACCGAATACTTTGCACAGCAATTTGTCAACTTTGGCATGAATGAACGAATGGCCATAACTCAAGCAACAAAACTGAGCATCTTGCTGTGGGCCGAAGGTTCGGTCGCCTCGATCTTTGGTGTGAGCAAGAATGAGGCAGACGATATTCGGGCATTGAGTTTGGACATGATTGTTCATGCCAACGACATCAGCAACCGTTTGGGTTGGGACTAGAAACCGCGCACCGCCCGCACATATAGTTCAGCACTTTTATCTCCAAAATCAGCAACATCAAAGTTAGAAAAGGGACGCACGCTGGCATAGTTGACGAGATTCCCCTCAGTGGAACTCCAATAACTTAATGTCGAAACAAAATTGCCTTTGCTTGGTGAGGCTGCTTTGAGATTGGTGTACATCAGTGCGAGTTCTCCTGCTGATGGCAGCCACCAATCAGAGGCTGTAGCCGTACTGTAAGTGTCGGCGACCCCAGCCGCATACACATTTTTGGCAACTGATCCTGCGTCATGACGCGCCACTATTGCGGCAGTAGCAGCGCGCCCAGTTCCCACCGCCCGGTAATCGACAGTCATGGAGTAATTCACCAGATTATTTAATTGACAGTCTGCAGTGCCAGTATCACCGCACTTCGCAACCGTCGATGCCCATTGCCCTCGTGCTTGACTTCCGGAGAAGACCCCGTCTGTAGGTGCCGCTTCTAAATAGTCATACCCCGGAACGTCGTTGTTGGTGTCGATAAAAAAGATGAAACCGCCTCCAGGACCTTGAGTTCCTAACGCGCACAAAGTGGTACCGTCAGCTCCACAAACGCTGCGCGAAGTGAAACCCGTAGGAGACGTTGTGCCATCGCGCCCATTTGTTCCATTTGTTCCATTAGTTCCATTAGTCCCCGGTAATCCGGTGGGGCCCACTGGCCCAGTTGGGCCTGTAGCTCCAGGTGTGCCAGCGGGCCCAGGGAGTCCGGTTACTCCAGCTGGTCCAGCGGGGCCAGCAGGACCAGGTGTACTCACGGAGTTGTTTTGGTTCAGGACAACTTTTGTTTCAGATCTTGCACATGAACCGCTTCTTGAGTAGCGCATCATATTGGTTTTATAATTCGCGCAAATAGTGATTCTTTTTGAGGATGTCGCAGCAGTAACACCGACTCCTCCACCTACCGCAAATCCCACTAAAACGCCGACAACGAGTACAACAACTCCTTTGCGCATAGAACCAACGGACAAACCAGAATAAAAATGCATTTACTGATGATAAATGCTTCAGTACTGCTTGTAAAGGGCACCCAAAATACCGATTGATTGAATAGTGACCTCGTCAAGAGAGCGATGCTCTTTAATTACTAGCCCAGTATTACGCCGCGCACAATCAAAAAGCCCACTACAAGCAACACCAGACCACCAAAGCGGGTGAACCAGTTTGGCTTCCATGGCTTACTGCTTGAACGACCAAACCAACCCAAGACCGTTGTAATGAAACCAGGCATTCCCAGGAAGACGAAACCAAACGTCAACATCTTTTCTGCGTCATCAATGTTGCTCGTGAGGAGTTGACCCCACCAACGTGCAACGAACATCATAAAAGTGACTTTCAAAATTCCGCGCGGCATATAGCGATGTAGCGCTTCCACGTTGGGGAATTTGTCATCAATAATTGCTACCAACTTTGGCAGCAAATACAAAGCAGCACCTGTCCATAGCGCCCAGTTGTTTCCAATAAAGACAATGGCAACAAATACAAACGACGTAGTGCGAATGAGCGAAGAAATAATGATTTGCGTATTGCTTGGGTCAGGAAGCGAGGCTGCAGACAACTCACGCAATTTGCCCGGCGTCAAAACAGTCGTTGCATTTTCTAATGCGTAACGCAAAACAAGCACCACAAGAACAACGACCTGAATTCGCAATACATCATCTGCATACGACGGGCGGAAACCGGTGAGGCCAGGTAATGAGCCAAACATTGAGCCTGCAGCCCATGCACCAAATAGTGCAATCATCACAAAGTCTGCTGCTCTGTCCCATGCCCCAGCAAGCCCCACCGCATCTTTGCGACGGAAAGGACGCGACGCGCTAGCCAGCACTGGCACCGCGAAACTAAACACCCAAATTCCTAATAACCCTCGTACCGAATCAGATGAGTGAATGCCGCCGCCCAGCACAACGAGCACGCCAAACACTGATGCCGCCATGAACCCGGCAAGTGCATCGAATGAGCCAATAATGACAACTGCAGTGAGCCATGCAAGCGACGGCATCACTGCATTGAAGTCGGTGCTTACTGCAGAGCCAACGCCTACCACCACGCCGAGCAACGGCAGTAACAGCCATGCCACGCCAAGTAGCGAACGCAGATACGTGCCGTCGGTGAGTACGCGCCCAACCAAAGGCGATACCCGAGCTAGCTTCATCGGCAAGGCAGCAACAATACGATCGACAAAAGAGCTTCTTGGTAGGCGCAGAATATCTTTTTTAACGTCTGCTGCTGAGGAATGATGCTTCACGGTGACATCTGAAATATCACCCGAGCCGCGATCATCTTTATCGCCGCTATCTGAGCCATCATCATCATTTTCACGACGACGGCCTGCAACAGCCATTCCTGCCAAGGCCAAAAGCCCCACCATGTCGCCTAGCAGGCCAACAACAGCTTTCGGTTCAGACTGCGGATCGTATGGCGCTCCACCAGGGCCTTGTGCACCTGCACCGCCCTCACCCGAGGATGAATTTGACGTCGGTTTCTTGTCTTTATCGGTTGGTGCGACAGGGGCATTTTCAGCATCAACAACGATGAGCCCAATGGATGTCTTACTCAACGTTCCGTCTGGCAAGTTGCCACTTAGCGTCAACGTATGCTCGCCCAATTCAATTCCTAGTGGAGTTGTAAAGGTTTCACTAAATGCGCCGTTTGTATCGGTCATTGCAGTTCCCAGTTTTACTGGTGTTGAGTTGACCCACACTTCAACTTCAGACTCTTTGGCGAAACCTTCGCCTTGAATTGAAACTGTGCGGTTGCGATACACACGAAGGCCTGTAGACCCGTCACTCAGCGCAACGACATCTTCGGGGAGTGTTGGAACAATGCGCACCACAAACTGGCCCGGCAACTCGATGGTTGCCGAATTGTCGTCGTTGATAACCACGATCAGATCAATAAGTTTTCCGTCAACAAGAACTTGCGCTTTGTCTGGAGCCATCTGTACTCCACCGCTTCCAGGAAGCACTTCGATCTCTGGCACCGTCGTCGGTACGGGAACGGTTGTTGGAGGAGGAGCCGCAGGCACAACTGTTGTTGTCGTCGGCGTTGCTTCAGGAATGGAGGTTGTAGGAGTAGGTGGCGCTGGCGCTGGAGCAGACGGAGCAGGAGCCGTTGTGACTGGAGCTGCAGGCGCTGTAGTGGTAGGTGCCGGCACTAGAACTGGACGCGGGCGGAATCGATCTACAACAGAACGCACCGCTTCACTAGTGACCCTCGACTCTTGGTTTGGCGCGAGGTCAAGCACATCGAGATCGGCATTGAGTGCATCAACTTCTTCTTGTGTGTCAATATCGCCATAGCCCATCGCTTGAAATTCAGCGGCGGTAAATGCGCAGTTGTTGTTTGCCGTTCCATCGGCACAAATCATCAATTTATTGACAGCATCAATAAGTGCTTGAACTTCAGATACAGAGTCGGTTGATTCTGCCGACATCACTGCCAGGAACTGGTTAATGATGCCAATGTTGGACGAGTCAACTCCAGTGATTCCAGCAGATTCAAATGTGCTGATGGAAGGTGCAGTGTTGGTACCGTCATGTGCGCTGATGACCCCGAGCGCTGCAGCTTGAGATGTACGAACTTGGTTTGCTATTGCTTGAATTTCTGCAAGCGAATCGACACCGAGGGTGTCATCCGAAGTATTCGCAATCGCTGCAATCAGCAATGCGATGTTGTCGCCCGTGGCCCCACTGATCCCAATGAGCGCAAGACGAGCAGCAGTGAGTGGCAACTGCGCTTGTGCCCCGGTTGATACGAGGAAAATATCTGCAACAACGTCAGATCTTGCCTGCAATTCGGAATATGTATCAACCTGAGAAGTTGCAGAGCGATCAAATATTTCGTTCAGCAGATTCGCTTTTCCAGCAGTGTCAACACGAGTCAGGTGCATTGCTATGTAGTCAGAAGCCGCCAGCGAAATGTCTCCATCGCTCAGACCATCTGCTCCCTGCAAAATTGCAATGTACCCAGTAACAACACCTTGAATACTTGCCGTGGTGTTGGAATCGGTTTCAGCAATTTCTGCGAATGCTGAATTGAGGGAAGTTAAGTTGCTAGCAAAAGCACCTGAAACTTCAGCGTTGGCATAGTTGGCAAGCGTTGGAGTTGTTGTGGCACTCGTACCGTCGTATCTACTAATGATGTCAAGCGCATTTTGACGCGACAGCACAACGGCAGCAGTAACAAGTGTTTGCAATTCAGACATAGTGTCGATGGCTGAACCATCATCTGCACTGGCCCGAATGACCGCAAGAACTTCAGCAAGGTTTTCTGCGGTGACACCAGTAATGCCAAGAGCGGCAAGATCACTAGCGGTGAGTGCTGGTGAGGCAGCTACACCTGCAGCTTCACTCATGAGTCGCGTCACTAGAGATGCCATTGCGGCAAGTTCGCTATAACTATCGACCGCAGTTGTTGCCTGGCGGTCGATGAGGTCGTTGAGCAAGCTCACTTCCCCAGCGGCATCGACGGTTGAGAGTCCGAGTGCAGCAAATTCGGCTGCCGACAAAGACGCGCCACCATCGGCTACCCCATTGGCAGAGGTAAGCACTTTGGCATGAGCATCTACAAGAGCTTGTACTTCAGGTTGGGCATCGGTATCGCTTGCCGACATGACCGCGATGAATGTGTTGACCACGGTGATATTGGCCGAACTCACACCTGTGACACCGATGTTTTCAAAGTCTGCGAGAGTGGGAGTTGTATTTGAACCGCTGTAACTAGAAATAATTGCCTGAGATGCATCACGCGCGTTGGCAATTCCCGTATCGACTACTGCTTGCAACTTGGCGAAACTATCGATTCCGGAACCATTGTCGGCCGTTGCCGTAATGGCCGCAAGCACCGAAGAAAGATTTGATGCAGTCACTCCTGCAATACCGATGAGCGCAAGCTCAGCTGGGGTGAGAGCAGGAGTTGCATTGCCTCCGGCTGCTGTTACTCCAAGTCGAGCCACAATATTGGCCAAAACCTGGAGTTCAGCGAGAGAGTCGACTTCGCTTGTTGCGCTGGCGTCGATGATGGAGTTGAGAAGATTCGCTTGAGCGGTATTTGCGATATCGGCAAGGCCAATATTTTGAAACTGAGCAGCAGAAAGCGTGAGCCCACTATTTGCTATTCCGTCAGCACCATTGAGAATTGCCACGTACGTATCGACAATGGCCTGGACTTCTGCACGTGAGTCGGTTGCACTAGACACCAGCGATGCAACAACTGTATTGATTGCTGAAATATTTGCGGCACTTACTCCGGTCACAGAAATGGTATTGAAGTCCGCCTCACTCGGAGTGGTATTTGAGCCGTCGTAGCTGGAAATGATGGTGAGCGAAGCGCGTGAAGCCGCAAGTGTGGCATCGACAAGAGTGCCGAGTTCACTTAATGAGTCAATACCACTGCCGTTGTCTGCCGTGCCTGCAATTGCCGCAATGACCGCCGTAATGTTCTCTGTGTCTACACCAGTAATACCCAATACAGCGAGATCTTGCGGAGTAAGCGCAGGAACGACTATTTCGCCTGCGGCTGTTGCAAAGATTGATTTCACAATGACCGCAAGAGCAGCAATTTCTGCTTGGGTATCAACTGCTGTATTGGCCAATGTGTCGATGACGTCGTTGATTAACGAAGCTTTAGCAGCAGTATCGATGTCGGTAATGCCACCAGCTCCGTACTGCGAAGCCGATGCTTGCATGCCGTCGTCGTCAGCACCATTAGCACCGTAAAGAGCCGCCATTTGTATTGCTGGAATTGTTCTCGCAGGGCTCGATGCCACGCTTGTATTGCCCACTGCATCGGCTTGAATTGCGGTAAATGAGTGCGTGGAATTTGTCAGCGCTGTTGTTGTGAAGCTCCACGTTCCCCCGCCGCCTACGGTTACCGTACCAATCGAAATAGCACCATTGTAAATGGTGAGCGTTGCGCCAGGTTCTCCGCTCCCGCTCAACGCTTGTGTAATTGCATACGTTGTTACTGCATTAATAGTGGGTGCACTTGGGGTGACGGTATCGACAAGCATGTTGACAGTTGCTGAATCGGTGCTGGTGTTACCCGCCATATCGGTTGCAGAAGCCTTCAGCGAATAATTCTGATCGCTTAATGACGAAGAAGTAAGGGTCCAATTTCCCAGGCCGTCTGCGGTAGTTGTGCCAATGAGGTGTAGATCTTCGTACACATTGACCACAGCAAAAGCTTCAGCTGTTCCCGATACAGAAGGTGTTGAAGTGTTCTTCAACAGGGGCGAGCCAGTAATACTTGGCGCCACCGGGCGTGAGGTATCGATGGTAACTCCTAGGCCCGAACTAAAACTGCTCTCGTTGCCTGCGTTGTCGGTGACCAAGGCACGCAAGGTATATGTGTTATCGGCAAGCGATGCCACCGTTATTGACCATGTACCACTTGCCACCACGCTTGTTCCGAGGAGAGTACTTCCGTTGTACAACTTCACCGTGTCGCCACTGGTGCCCACTCCGGTAAAGGTTGGCGTGCTGCGCTGAGTGATGCGGTCTGAGGAAGACTGACCCGTATCGGAAGCCGTCTGCAATACAGGTGTGGTTGCATTTGGAATATTCGTTGAAATGCGAATGCTCACGCTTGCAGATGCAGTTCCCGTGTTTCCAGCACGGTCGATGATGCGCGCTTTCACCAGGTTTATTCCATCTGTGAAAGACCCACTTGGAGCCACGTTCACACTTCCGTTTGCGACATCTATGCTCGAGATCGTTGCAGTACCAATGACCTGCAAGGAACCATCGAGTAACTCAACCTGATCGTTGGCAACAACTCCTAGCCCCGAGAAAACAACCACGAAATTTGGTTGCGTTACCGACGTGATGTCGTCACTTGATGATGCACCGGTGTCGTCGAGGGCAATGAGATCGGGTGCAAGTGGTGCGCTCTGCGGTGTTGTGTCGACCACAATGCTGAGGGCAGATGAGGCAGGCCCAAGTGTGCCAGCGTTTGATTGTGCCTTTGCAGTAAAGACGTTTGTTCCCTCGGGCAGGTTGGCGCTTGGTTGTAGCAGTGCAAACCCAGCAGAAATATCAGTTGACGACAAAGTGAGAGTGTGCGCACTGGTATTTCCGTTGTACAAAATAATACTGTCTCCCACGACAAGAGCATTTCCTGAGATCTCTAATCCGTTGATGGCAATGCGGAATACTGGCTGCCTCACCGTCGTCACGTTGTCACGGGCAGAAATTCCCGTGTCGCTAGCGTCGGTCATATTTGGCGCTCCTGGGGCGCCCGGAACTCTGTTATCTACAGTCACTACGAGTGTGCCTGTAGATACTGATGAGTTGCCCGAGCCAGACGCACGACTCTGCATTGCATAGGTATCATCACTCAAGCCTTGAAGCGTAAATTGGTAAGTACCTGCAGCGATATCTGCCGCATCGAGTACCCGCGAGGCAAGCACTCCCCCAGCACTATCGATGAGTTGCAATAACTGGCCAACTTCATGTGATGGTGTAGCTGCGTTGAGCAGTGGAACATCAATACGGATCGTTCCATTTGTTGTGATGTTGTCAGAAGGGTTCGCCGTGTCGTCGACCGAAACAAGGTCGGGGTCACCTGGTGCTGCAATACTTGCCAAGTTCATAGTGACGCTACGTGTGCGACTTGCCGTGTTCGTGGCTGAATCGGTTGCAGTGACGGTGAAGACAACTGGCGATGTAGCCCCGATAACTGTCCAATCAGATGCAGAAATGGAATAGGTCCATGCACCACTTACAGGCGTCAGTGTTTTACTGAGCCCTGCGAATTCCAACACCACCGATGCCCCTGCTTCAACTACGCCAGAAACCGCCACACCCGCATCTTTTTCTGCACGAGTAACAATGTCGTTTCCAGCAATTGTTGAGAGCGACACCGTCGGTGGAGTGGTGTCAATTTGCCAGGTCTTAGCAGTTGACGACGCCGACGTATTCCCTGCTGCATCAGTTGCAGTCGCGACAATGGAATGATTGCCTTCAGACAAAGTTGCCGCATCAAATGTCCATGTGCCATCGACAGCCACCAACGTTGCAAGGACGGTTGCAGGAGTTGTTGAACTATCACTCACAACAACTGTGGAACCGACTTCCGCGGTGCCCGAGAGCGTGGGCGTTGCATCGTTTGTGAGTACCGGGGAACTACCCGTCACCGTTGGCACCGCCGGAGCAGACGTGTCGAAACTCATTGGCAGCGATGCTGACGCTGCACTTGTATTTCCAGCAGCATCGGTAAAGGCTCCAGTCGCTATTGAGAGCGACGCAGACCCTGCGTTAGTAGCCGACGCAGGAGTGAAAACAAACGAGTACTGCGTGGGTGAGACCACAACGAACGTTCCCAGTGTTCCGCCTGTAACTGTTACATCAGTCAAAACAAAGTTGGACGATGCTTCTGAGAGCTGCACGGTAATAGTTGCGGTTTCACCAATCTTCAGAGCTGACCGTGAAGTACTGAGCGTTGCCGTTGGTTTCACGTAGTCAACAGTGAGATTCACCGCTGCACTTGCCAAAGAGACGTTTCCGGCGGCATCGATGAGTCGTACTGTCAACTGCCCACCTGCAGCAATTGCAGCCTGCAGGTCGGCAGCGGCAGCAAAATTCAAATTGAAATTCACTGAACTGTCTCCCGCCGCAATGGAGGTATCGGTTGCAATGGTTGTGGAACCAAGCACCAGTTCGGCCGAGCCACCTGTGGCCTGGCCAGCAACAACGGTGGCACTTGCAGTCATGTTCGTATTGTTCGCGAGCAATGTGTTTGCAACAACAACTCCACCAGCAGGGGTAACCACTACGTTTGTTGGTGCAGCTGGGGCAACGGTGTCAATCACAATTGCTTTTGCTGCGCCCAGCGAGCCAGTTGCACCAGGGCTCGCCAAAGTGAGAACTGCATCGTTGCCAGAAGCATCTTTGATAAACCCGCTATTAAGAGCAAGAGCAGCATTTGATTGCGCATCGAGGTCATTGCTCGCATCGCCAGCCTGTACGACATACCTGAACGTGAGCACTGACGTACCAGAACCACTGCTGTACGTTGCCAAGCGGTCTTGTGTGCCGGTCTCGAGCAAAAGTGTGGGCAAACCCGCAGATGTTGTAACAACGACAACTTTGCTGAATGTGACAGCAACATCAATTGTGGCTCCGGCACGATACGAGCCATTTGCTGTTGGTGAACTCACGCTTGAAACAGTTGGAATAACGGTGTCTACCACCGCAGTGAGCACAGCACTTGCCGTGTTTTGGTTCCCCACAGCGTCGCTGAATACTCCGGCAAGAACCTGTACCGACATCGGAGTAGTGGAACTACTTGTGGGAGTGAAGGTAAATGAATAAGAAGTTCCAGAACCTGTAAAACCACTCACTAATCCGCCAGTTGCGGAAACATCAATATTTGTAAAGTTGAGTGACGCTTCACTGAGCGTGGCGGTGATTGTTGCAGTTTGTCCAGCAATGAGAGTTGAACGTGAACTCGATAGTTGAATAGTTGGCACTACGTAGTCGCTCACCAACGTCACCGACGTACTCGCACCCGAAACATTGCCCGCTACGTCGACCAATTTGGCAGTAAGAACACCACCAAGTGGAATAGCAGCCTGCAATTCTGCCGTTGTGGATTTACCCAGAACAAAGTTAACGCTGGTATCGCCTGGCGCAATGGTGTTGTCGGTAGCTATGGCAACTCCATCGAGATACAACGTTGCAACACCCCCTGTTGCATCGGCGGCGACGATGGTTGCCGTTGCGGTGAGGTCGGTATTCGTCGCAGAAAGCTTGTTCGCAGCCGTCACGCCACCCACACCAATTGCAGACAAAGAGCTCGGGGCAACTGGCGCAATGGTGTCGACAACAATGGCAGCATTTGCGCCCAATGAACCACTCGACCCTGGCGCTACCACGGTGATGTTTGCTGCGTTGCCCGCAGCATCTCGTATTGCTCCACCGTTCAACACAAGAGCCGCAGCCGACTGCACGTCGAGATCGTTACTTGCATCGCCAGTTTGCACAACATACCTAAATGTGGCCACTGCCCCGGTGCTACTTACAAAAGTTGCGGTTCTGTCGACTGCACCAGTTTCCAGCAGCAAAGTGGGTACTCCACCACCAGTTACCACTGCAATTGCTTCATCGAAGGTCACCGTAATGTTGACGGTTGCCCCCACTTTGTATATGCCATTTGCTGTAGTGGATTGAATAGAAAGAACGTTTGGCGCAGTGGTGTCAATGGTGATGCTCACGCTTCCCGCAGCGTTGTAAACACCACTAGCGTTCGAGAACGAACCTGCGTCAACTGCAATAGTTGCTGTTCCAGAAAAGCCAGATCGTGGAGTGAATGTTGCCGTATAGGTAGTGCCCGACCCAGCGAATGCGCTCAAGGTTCCGCCCGTCACGTCAACGTCTCCCGATACGAAGTCGGTACTTACCTGCCCAAGCGTAAAGGTGAGTGTTGCTGTTGATGTTCCACCCAAAGTGGCAGCTGAGCTGGTGATAGTGACCACCGGGTTGCTGTTGTCCATTGTGTAGGTCTGCGCAGCAGACGTAGATGTAATACCCGCTAGTGCATTACCCGCAATGTCGGTAACGGTAGGTGAGCTAATGAAACTCACTCCAACAACACCGTTATAACCTGCGAGGTCGCCTCCAGAAATAGTGACGTCGTAGTCCCCTGTTGAACCACTCACCATTGCAATACGTGTAACGCTTGCCGTTGAACCCGATACAGCAATATCAGAGGCATCGAGCCCGCTCACCGCTTCACTAAATGTCCATCGGAATGTCAACGAGTCGAGACCCGTTGTTTGGGTAGTGGGAAACGATCGATTGTTGCTGGTAAATACTGGTGCAGTGATATCGATAACAACAGATTGTTCATTGGAGTAGCCAGAAGAACCGGTCTTCACGCCAGCCACAACTGCACGTGCCCTAAACGTGTGTGTGCCTGCCGAAATATTTGATG
>Ga0208811_1000055_pt1 | contig 31826 bp, 13 predicted proteins | sample Colrivmet1561A02_FD_187681 | JGI IMG/M metagenome (GOLD analysis project Ga0208811, IMG submission 187681) | Estuarine microbial communities from the Columbia River estuary - metaG 1561A-02 (SPAdes) (version 2) | ecosystem: Environmental > Aquatic > Marine > Intertidal zone > Estuary | place... | reverse complement strand
TCTCCAATTTACACCACCTGTCTTATTAGTACTATCCAATTCAATTGCATTTACATAAATATTATCTGTTGTCAATTTTATATTTGGGAAATCTGAAGCGTGTACGTGAAATTTAGAACTTGGACTAGTAGTACTGATACCTACATTACCACCTGTGGTAAAGACGTTACCCAAAGTATTTGAGTTACCGATTGCATTAAGATTAGTTATTTGTGCAGTAGTGATTAAAGCATTAGTTGTAGTAAAATTAGTTGAACGCACGCCCCCATTTACATCTAACATATGCGATGGAGCGGTAGTACCTATACCAGTATTACCATTTGTAACAGTTAAACTTCTGTTCATATCTGAAAAGGATACTCTTCTATTTTGTTGCAAACTCATTTATAATATACATACATATATTTTTTTTTTCTAAATATTCGAAGAATCCGATAATTTATTAGTTTTGTTTTGTCTTTAATTTTATTTTTTGTAATTCCTCTTTTCATTGTTTGTAATTTTATAATTTTGTAGTTTTGTTTTTATTAAATACGTGTTAATCAAATAAACTTTTTTTACAAGTTACTTATATTAGAGAGAGATGTCTTCTATAAAGTTGAAATGTCTAGACAATTTTGGAAATAATATATTTTTAGTTGATTCTGATACCGGTATCTTTGGGACAAATACAAATGAATCATTAAATGCAACAACTGGTGCTTTTAACCTTTCAGGAGGAATTAGTATAAATAAATCTAGTAATGCTACAAGTATTACAGCTGGTGGTGCCTTAACAATTGCTGGTGGTGCAAGTTTTGCAAAAGATGTACATATAGGAGGTAATTTAACAGTGTATGGAACTCAAACTCAAATAGTATCTCAAATTGTAAGAATTCAAGATAATTTATTGGTAGTAAATGCAGTTCCCAACACAGGTAGAGATGGTGGTATACTATTTCAAAGATATCAACTTGAAAACAATACAGGTTTAGGTGATATTGTACAAGACACTCCATTTTTAACGTCATCTGTTATTTCAGCTAATAGTACAACTATTACACTCCCCTTATCATCTAATTCAACCAATAATTTTTATAATGGATGTTTCATAAAAATAACAGGAGGTTTAGGGGTAAATCAAGTTAGACAAATAACAGCTTATGATGGAACAACAAAAATAGCAACTTTAAATACTGCCTTAACAACAGTACCTATAGCAAATGACACATTATCAATTTACAATCGAGTATATGCTGCTTATTATTACAGTGAACAATCTGATAATTTTGTATTAGCATGGACTACAGACGATCCTCAATCATCAAATGTATCAATTTCTGATTATATAGGACTACATTGTGGTTATATTTCTATAGCCGATACTCAAAATGCATCAGGTGTTGGTTCAGGTGGTAGTTTTACAACTTCTGGAGGTGCAAGTATAAATAAGCGTTTATATGTAGGAGAAGATTCTACATTCCAATCAAACATTACTGTAGCAAATACAATTACTACAAATTTAACGAATTCACAAAATGTTAATGTATCAAATTATTTAACTGTTGGTAATACTATCTTGACAACAAATCTTGTTTCAACAAACTCTACTGTTACAAATACCATAGCTACTAATATTACAGCAAGTAATACATTTATAACAAACTTGACAACTTCAAATTTAATATCAAACTCTTTATTGTCTACAAATACCACAATATCTAATTTGCAAGTAACGACTGCTATAACAGCAGCTTCAGCTCAGATAACAAATACTAATTTGACAAATGCAACAATTTCTTCAGCTGTTGTATCAAAATTGAACTCTTTAGGAAATTCAAATACTATTGGTAATGTCTTTACTACAGGTGGTAATGTGGGTATAGGTATTAATACACCTGGGTATCGTCTTGATGTTAATGGTAACGTTCATGTTCAAGCAAATTTGTATGTAGATGGTCTTATTTCAGGAGGTACAGGTACAAGTAGTACATTTGCTTATCTTACTTTGACATCAACTGATGATTCGATAAATTTAAGTACTGGTTCACTTTTAACATATGGTGGTATAACCATTCAATCACCTACTGATGCAGAATCTGTAACAAATGGGGGTAGTTTTTTAACAGATGGTGGTGCAAGTATTAGTAAACGTTTATTTGTTGGAGCAGGATTAGTTTCATTAAATAATTCAAATACTTTAGGTAGTATATTTACTACAGCTGGTAATGTGGGTATAGGAACAGTAACACCTAATGCAAATCTTGATGTGTCAGGAACAGCTAAAATAACAACAAGTGTAACCACTGGATCTTTGTTTTCAACAAATATTACAACAACTAACATAGTTGGCACAAATATAAGTGGTGGTGTTTTAAATTTAAGTACAGGAATAACAAGTTCTACTGCAAAAATAACAAATGCAAACATAACAAATATTACAGTGAATTCCTTAAAATGTTCAAATTCAGACATTACAACTTGTACAATTGGTACACTTTTAGGTTACGGTGTTGTAAATTTGTCATCTAATACAACTGTTACATCAACTGAAAATAACTATTCATTAACATCTGGTAGCTTAAATGTTACAGGTGATATAGTTTTATCAGGGTCACGATTTATGTTTACTACATCTGGTTCTAACCCACCTACAACTACAACCAGAAGTTTAGGAACTAAACTTGTATTATACCCACAAATCGGATCTAATATTGGAGATTACTCTTTTGGTATTGAAAGCAATTATATGTGGTCACAAGTTCCCACACTATCACATGGTTACAAATGGTACCAAGGTAGTACTCTTGCAATGAGTATTTTAGGTAATGCAACAGTTACAATGCAATCAACTGAAAATGTAACAGGTTCAACTGGAGGATCGTTAATTGTTAAGGGTGGTATTCTTATTGAAAAAGACATGAAAATAAATGGATCTTTATATGTAAATGGTGAAAATTTGTCAAGTATTTTAGGTAATACATTAATTGGAAGTTTTGGAGGAACTGGTGTTAAAACTGTAACATCTATATCTATAGGTAAGACTATGAACAATACCGATTACAAAATAGTAGGAAATTTACGAACAACAAGTAATAATGAAAACATTTATACTGTATCATTTAAAGCATTAACTACAACAACATTTGATGCTGTTATTTATAGAATAGATAGTTTAGGTTCAGGGTGGACTGACACAAATTTATACTTGTCTTGGCAAATAACTCCTTAAATTACTTTTATTTTTAATTTATTTGTATATATTTATTTCTTTAATAAATATATAATAATAATAATGTCAAAACAGCCAGTTTCTACAGGTGATTTTAATAAATTTGCAGAAAATGTGAAAAGTACGTATTCAACTAAAAATGAAATTCAAGCTGCAAATTATGCAACAAAAGGAGATTTAGCTGCTTACCAACCAATTGGTAACTATGCTTTAAAATCAGACTTAAGCGAATATCAACCTAAAGGAGATTATGCTATTAGATCAGAAATTAAAGCTGCTAATTATGCCACAAAAGATGACTTAGGTGGATATCAAGTTAAGGGCGATTATGCATTAACTTCAGCACTAAGTGGATATCAACCAAAGGGAGATTATGCTTTAAGTAATAATCTAACAGCTTTAAGTAATAACGTAAATGCTTTTAATAATAATGTAAATTCTTTTAGATCAGAAGTAAAAGCTGCTAATTATGCAACAAAAGGAGATTTAACTGCATATCAACCGAAAGGAGATTATGCCCTAACTTCAGCATTAACCGGATACCAACTTAAGGGAGATTACGCATCAAAATCTGATTTAAATGCATATCAAGTTAAGGGAGATTATGCCCTAACTTCAGCATTAACCGGATATCAAGTTAAAGGAGATTATGCATCAAAATCTGATTTAAATGCATATCAAGTTAAGGGAGATTATGCCCTAACTTCAGCACTAACTGGATATCAACCAAAGGGAGATTACGCCTTGTCATCTACATTAAATAATTATGCTTTAAAATCTGATATTAAAGCTGCAGGACCAGGTGTTCCTGGATCACAGGGTCCTGCTGGTCCTGTTGGTCCTGCTGGTCCTGTTGGTCCTGCTGGTCCTGTTGGTCCAGCTGGTCCCCAGGGTATTCCTGGTGCTGCTGGTAAAGATGGACTTCCTGGTCCTCCTGGTCCTCCTGGTCCTGCTGGTGCTTTTGCAGCCAGTAAGTTTAGTGTTAACAACGACGATAATGGTTTAACTATTAAAGCCAATGCGGAAGCTGGTAAAGGTAGAATGCATATTACTAGTGAAGACGAGTTATATGTATTAAACAAAAAGGGTATGGTTATAGGAAAAGAATGGGGTGGTAATGGTAATCTCAATGTTCAAGGTGATGTCACAGTAGCTGGAAATGCTTTTCTAGGTGGTAACGCAAAAATCAGTGGTGGTATTAATAATATCCAAGATACTCGAAAAAATAATTTCTTACCTGAACAATATTTTGCACGTGGTCAAGGTATATATAGAGAATTCAAAGAATCTGCAGCTTTAGATTTACCAGTTAAAGACGGTTATGCACATTTAGAAACAATTGTTAACTGGCCTGATTTCAGCGGAGGACCTATTTATCAATATGCTCACCGTGGTCAAAATGAAATTTATATGCGTGTATCCGGTGGTGACGCTATGAAAAAATGGGGTGCTTGGAGTAATATAGCTGGTGGTGGATCTGGTGGAACTGGAAAAGACGGACTTCCTGGTCCTGCTGGTCCTGCTGGTCCTGCTGGTCCTACTGGTCCTGCTGGTCCTGCTGGTCCTACTGGTCCTGCTGGTCCTGCTGGTGTAGGTGGTGGAGCTGGGTCCATTGATTTTGATGCATTTTCAAATGGAAATGACGCCCAATTCTCTAAGGGATGGCAAGTCGGAGGTGACTGGCCTTGGGATCCTGTCATCCGTGGACCTGGTCGTGGTGGATATGCTCATACAGAAAACAAAGATGGTTTAGGACCTGATTGGAATGACAATGATACACGTAATAGAACTGCTGATATCAAAGTACCAGCTGCTATAAAATCAGGTTTCTTATTCCATTTACCATGGAGTAATTGTAGACATTTTGATATTTGGGGTGTTTTAGCTAACGGAAAAGAAGTATTCATTCGACGTGTTAACGCATACCAAAATGTTAGAAATGCATCAACTGATAATTTACACGATGCGGTAGCAGTTGTTCCAATTCCTCGTGTAGATAGATTTGGAGCTATTCGTATTAAAGGTGTACGAGGTCGTATTCATTATATGGGTACTGGCTGGACTAAAAATAACCTTGACTCGTATGCTTCAGGTGCAGATTCAGGTTTCTTATCGTCGCAAAACATTGTAGGTCAAAGTCTTGTTCTAGGAACCGATTCAGCTGAACATCCTGATTTTGCAGGTTGGACTGGTGCTAACTTTAGACGTCGTGATGGACAATGGACACACTTTGATTGGAAAGATGATCAAAAGAATTATATTAGAGGTGATACCCAAGTTGATGGAGCAACTAATTTTGCTAAAAATATTTCAGTTGGAGGTAAATTAATTGCAAAACAAATTTGCGTAGATGAAAATACTTGTGTAGATACACAAAAAATTATAGAGCTTATAAATATAATAGAAATGTTTCAAAAACAGACTTCACCAGCCTTACAAGATTTAAAAATATTAACACAATCTTTTATGAATCTATCAGAACAAGATAAAATTATTATAACAAGACCTTTAGAAAATATTCTCAAATTTATTAGTAGTACAGCAGGAGATGGTGTAAATCCACAAGAAATGTTTAGGATAGTAACATTATATGCAAAAAGTTTATTAGAAAATAATATACAACATCCAGGTGTAAGAGAGTGGGCAAAAATGATACTTAATCGAAATAGTAGTGAAGAAATAAGACCAGTAAGTGCTCAAGCTACTGCTGTAGCTACTAATATAGCAAGTAATCCACTGTTTCATAGAATTGAAAACTTTGATTATGGTGGAAATGATATAGAATGTTTTACGGGTAATAAAGCAAGATATGATTGTGAAGATTTGTGTAGTGGAAATCCTACATGTAAAGGATACAATGTCAAAAAGGGTTGGGGATGTTGTTTAAAACATACATTACCAACTGATGGTATAGGAAAAAATGATGGATTTATATTTGGTATAAAAGATCGTGGACAAAATTATCATGATATTCCAAATAAAGATTGGCCAGGAAATGACATTCGATGTTTTAATACACAAGAATCACAAAATGGAAATACGTGTAGAGTAGAATGTGATAAAAACGATAATTGTAAAGGATATGTAGTAGGTGGTTGGGGATGTTGTATGAAACATAATATAAGTGGCGAATTAAAACAAGCAGATGGAATGACATTTAGAATTAAAAGTCAACGTAAACCTCTAGAACTTAGAAATGCTTTAAGAGATAATTATTGTCTAGATGTACCAGAAGCAGATATGAATGATAGAAGATTGCAAATGTGGGATTGTCATGGTGGAAATAATCAAAAATGGAGAAATGTACCAGTTGAAGGATCACCTGATCTCATACAAATACTTAATGTCAATAGTGGGAAATGTTTACACATGTTAGATAATAAACAAGTTTGGCAAGGAGCGTGTGATCAAAAGGGATCAACTTGGAGATTTTTACCAGATGGAAAACTTCAACATATTAGTGGTCAATGTTTAGATGTAGATGGTGCGCGACAAGATCGTGGAACAGTACTTAAAGGTGAAATTTGTAGTCCACCTGCACAAAACAATGCTCAAAGATTTAGATTCAATTAATAATACACACGTGTTTTAATTTTTATTTATTAACTTTATTTGTATATATTTATTTCTTTAATAAATATATAATAATGTCAAGACAACCTGTTTCTAGAGGTGATTTTAATAAATTTACTGATAGTGTAAAAAATACATATGTAACTAAAAATGAAATACAAGCTGCAAATTATGCGACTAAAGGAGATTTAGCTGCTTACCAACCAGTTGGAAACTACGCATTAAAATCTGACTTGAGTGGATACCAGCCCAAAGGAAATTACGCTTTGGCTTCAGCATTAAGTGAATATCAACCAAAAGGTGATTACGCTCTAAATTCTACATTAAGTGGATATCAACCCAAAGGTGATTATGCTTTAAATAATAATGTAAATGCTATTAGATCAGAAATTAAAGCTGCTAATTATGCTACAAAGGGAGACTTAAGTGCATATCAACCAAAAGGAGATTACGCCCTAGCTTCAGCTTTTAGTGGATATCAACCAAAGGGAGATTATGCCACAAAAGGAGACTTAAGTGGATATCAACCAAAAGGAGATTACGCCCTAGCTTCAGCTTTTAGTGGATATCAACCAAAGGGAGATTACGCTTTAAGATCTGATATTAAAGCTGCAGCTCAAGGACCTGCTGGTAAAGACGGTGCCCCAGGTGCCCCAGGTCCTCAAGGACCTGCTGGTAAAGATGGTGCTCCTGGAGCTGCTGGTAAAGATGGTGCTCCTGGAGCTGCTGGTAAAGATGGTGCTCCTGGACCTGCTGGTCCTGCTGGTAAAGATGGTGCACAAGGACCTGCTGGTAAAGATGGTGAACAAGGACCTGCTGGTCCTCAGGGTATTCCTGGAGCTGCTGGTAAAGATGGTGCACAAGGACCTGCTGGTCCTCAGGGTATTCCTGGTGCTACTGGTGCACAAGGACCTGCTGGTCCCCAGGGAATTCCAGGTGCACAAGGACCTGCTGGCCCCCAAGGAATTCCAGGTGAACGAGGACCTGCTGGTATTACTGGAGAAGCAAACTTTGCTAAAGGTAATATATCAATAGGAAAAGAAGATGATTTTGATAAACCATCTATAATAATTGGTGGAAGAGATCATCCAGCAAAAGATACAAATATTTATTCAATATCTTTCAGTCCATATACAGGTATGGGTATAATTCCAAATGATAAAAAATCCTTTAGTGATACACAAGGAGTTATTTTGGGAACACATATTAAGGGTCAAAACGAATGGGGTGTTTACAGTGATGGTTGGGATAAACTATTTGCTATTCAAGCTGGTACTGGTAAAGTTCGAGCAAAGGGTGATATCTCTACAGATGCTAATGTAAATATAAAAGGTGACCTTGCTTTTAACGGAGTAAACCCTTGGATTATTCATACACCAGACGATAATAGAAGAACAATGTATGTTGCACCAAAAAAAGCAGATGGAAGTGATTGGGATTGGAGTAAACAAACAATGTATCATGCTGATGGAAATGTGCAATTTAGTAATAATATTACTGCAGCTGCCGACGTTTCCGTAGGTAAAAATGCTGTTGTTGGAGATAATGTCATTATGTCAGGAAAAAATTCTTGGATCTTGCACACTCCAGATGATGGTCGTAAACAATTGTATGTTGCACCAGGAACAGATGGTGGTAACTGGGATTGGAGTAAACAAACTCAATTTATGGCAGATGGTAATGTAAAAATCAGTGGTGGTATTAATAATATTCAAGATACTCGAAAAGATAATTTCTTACCTGAACAATATTTTGCACGTGGTCAAGGTATATATAGAGAATTCAAAGAATCTGCAGCTTTAGATTTACCAGTTAAAGACGGTTATGCACATTTAGAAACAATTGTTAACTGGCCTGATTTCACCGGAGGACCTATTTACCAATATGCTCACCGTGGTCAAAATGAAATTTATATGCGTGTATCCGGTGGTGACGCTATGAAAAAATGGGGTGCTTGGAGTAATATAGCTGGTGGTGGATCTGGTGGAACTGGATCAGCTAAAATAAGTGGTAATTGGGAATTACGCGATGAAAATGGAGTTGCTGTCTTAAGAAATACTAGCTCAGGAAAAGATTCTAGATATGCCTTTTTCCCTAATGAATTAGTTGATGTTCGTCAAAATATGGGAGCTACCACAGAATTACGTGGAGGACAACCCCTTAAAACTATTAATAATGGATTTAGACACATTATTCAAAATTTAACTGAAGATGGAAAATTACGACATACTCTAGAAGCAGATCAAAACATGATGTCTGTTGCAACATTTGACGATAACGGTAATTGGAATGGTAAACATCCTCTTAGAATTCACAGAACTATACCTCATGTTGATAACTACAATGACAATAAAAATAGTTACGCCCTTAATGCTTGGGGTGTAAAAGATGGTGGTTGGGGTGTTATATTTAAAAATGGACCCGAAAGAGACGATGATGGTGGTAGAAAAGCATTCACTATTAGAAATGATGATGGTAATCTTAGACTAATGTCAAATGGTGGTAATGTTCTTATACAAGAAAGAAATATTCTAGGAGAAATTGATTCTATTAAAGCAACTGGTGGAGCTGGGTCCATTGATTTTGATGCATTTTCAAATGGAAATGACGCCCAATTCTCTAAGGGATGGCAAGTCGGAGGTGACTGGCCTTGGGATCCTGTCATCCGTGGACCTGGTCGTGGTGGATATGCTCATACAGAAAACAAAGATGGTTTAGGACCTGATTGGAATGACAATGATACACGTAATAGAACTGCTGATATCAAAGTACCAGCTGCTATAAAATCAGGTTTCTTATTCCATTTACCATGGAGTAATTGTAGACATTTTGATATTTGGGGTGTTTTAGCTAACGGAAAAGAAGTATTCATTCGACGTGTTAACGCATACCAAAATGTTAGAAATGCATCAACTGATAATTTACACGATGCGGTAGCAGTTGTTCCAATTCCTCGTGTAGATAGATTTGGAGCTATTCGTATTAAAGGTGTACGAGGTCGTATTCATTATATGGGTACTGGCTGGACTAAAAATAACCTTGACTCGTATGCTTCAGGTGCAGATTCAGGTTTCGTATCGTCGCAAAACATTGTAGGTCAAAGTCTTGTTCTAGGAACTGATTCAGCTGAACATCCTGATTTTGCAGGTTGGACTGGTGCTAACTTTAGACGTCGTGATGGAAAATGGACACACTTTGATTGGAAAGATAACGGACTAAATTATATTCGTGGTAATACCCAAGTTGATGGTATTTTCAGTTTACAAGATAATCAACTTCGATTCCGCGATAATAGCGATGGTAATCATTACATTGGATTTTCTGGAGCAATTGATGGACCACGTGTTCAAGGTTTCCAAGGTGGTCAATTAGGTACTGGTGAAGGCGGAGAAAAAACTTCACTAACATGGAATAAAGATGGAGTAAATGTAAATGGTCAAGTATGTATTGGTCCAAGATGGTGTATTGTTCCAGAAGGAGAGCACTTAATTTTTAGAGACCGTAAGGGTGAAGGAGATAAACGATATGCTATGTTTTCAAATAGATATGTTGATATAGTAGATCCTATTAATAATGGTCAGTCAATTACTATACGAAGTGACAAAGACGGACAACAAAGACGTTTACAAAGATCACAAGATAATCTTGCTAAATTTGAAAATAATAATAGAGGAGGGTGGGAACAAATGTTCATTGAAAAATTATAATTAAATAAAAATTTCTTACAATTTATGTTGTAAATTTAATTTGTATTTTCATAAACTTTTATTAAAAATCTTTATGAAAAAATATCCTTATGTTGCTTTAACATTTTTCTTATCAACTCGTTTACGTTTTTCTTGTACTTTGTTATCACCTTTGTCTTTGGCATTTTCATTTAAAACTAATTTATCAATCCTTTTTGAAAGATCTTTTTCATCTCCTCTTTCTCGTTTTTCTTCTTCTCGTCGTTCGTCTACTTCTTGTTCTTCTACATCTGGTGATTGATTAATTACATATTGTACACTATCTCTTTTAATAATACGCTTCAACCACTTGTAAACATTGGGACGTTTTTTAAATAAATCTTTATATCCACACTTTAACAACAAGTTAGTATATGGAATATGACTAATATCAGCAATGCTAAACTCATCCCCAGCAATATAAGGAACAGTTTCCAAACGTTTTTCATATACATCCAATACACTCTCCAATTCCTTAACTGAAGATTCAACTACATCCATATCAGGACGTTCCCCCTTCCACTTTTTAAAAACCTTTTCATATACAATTTTACTAACTGGAGGATTATAATTCTGAGATTCAACTTCTAACCAAATATCTACATCAGTACCACCATATAAATCATTATTTTCTGTATTGTTTTTTGCAATATATCTCAAAATACTTCTAGATTCAAATAATACACGATCATCATATTTTACAACAGGAACTTTACCAAATGGCTGTAATTCTAAGAATTCCTTACTTTTTTGTTCACCTTTTGATAAATTAATTTGTTTAACATCATATTTTAAATCTAATTCTTCTAACAAAACAATTACCCTTTGAGTACAAGTTGCACGCAAATCACCATAAACATCTACTTGAACCATTTTAATTTATAATATATAAATCTATTAATTTTAAATAAAAAATTAACCGACATTACTTTATTTATAACAATTTTTAAAAGGTCTACAACTTGCCCGTTGCGAAAATCCCATTTTTTCACACGATGTTCGTTTACAATATTCCTTACTCCATTTTCTAGGCATTTTAGTTTTACTTTTATCAAATTTTCCACCATTTTGTTCGGGTTCTTTTTTTATATCAATAGGAGTTTTAGGAGTTAGAATTCCAGGTGTATATTTCACAGGACTTTGATCTGCCAAACTATCAGGTGATGCAGGTGATATACGTAATTCCCTTTTCATACGTCTTTCATTTATTAATACATTGTATTCTTCAATAATCTTTTCAAAATTATCCAAAGATTCCTTTGCGTTTGGCCTTATATCTTGTTTTACTAGTAATGATTCTATAAATTCATTTATACGTTCATCTATTTTATGACGATTTTCATTATACATTGAAAATATCTTTGTGTTATTATTATACATTTCAGTTATCATCACCATTGCTCTTTCTAAATTTTTACGTTTAAATTCATCGTCTATTTTATAAGAAAAATAATTTCTACCATTACCTAAACGATAAAATACAGCACCTAAACTAAACATATCAGCGCTTTTAATGGTATCTACTGTAACAAGTTTTCCACCAGATAATATATTTTTTACTATTTCCGGTGAGTCATATTGAATAGTACCTGTTGTCGTACATTTTAATAATTTATTATCATCTGATTTACAACTTGTACCAAAATCTATAATTTGAATATCATACGTTTTTGGATTTATTAAAATGTTTTCTGGTTTAATATCACCATGTCCTATATTTAATCTATGCAAATGATAAACCGCTTTTAAAATGTTATGTATAATTTTTAATAAAACGTTATGTGAAAGTGGCGTATAATTTACACTTTCTTCTATTTGTAACTCTTTACGTTCTATATTAGCATTTAGTCCTCTTTTTTTAATTTCATATTTTATCATATAATCCCTATATTTCTGTTTTTTATCAGGATCATCTTGTATTTCAATCTTGAATTCTTGTAAATCTTCATCTAATTCATCAAGTTTATCCCTTAAATCTCCTATTTGATCATCTAAAATACCCGGTATATCTAAAACATTTTTATTGATAAATTTATCTAATCCAATTGCATCCATAAAAGCCTTAGTCACAATATTCATCTGTATATTATCTGGATTTGAACAATCAATAAAATGATCTACATAACACAAAATATCTTTAACACAACCCCCTTCACTATCTGAAATAGTTTTTAATATATTAATTTCAGAATAAATGTCTTCCAATTTAACTCCATACCTTCCTGATTCACCAGGGTTTCGTAATTTAAGTTGTTTTAAAACATATAAATTATCATCACCAGATCTTTTTGCTAAAAATACCGTACCAAAACTCCCACTACCCAAATTTCTCACAATTTCATATTCTGATTTTTTTAATTTACTCTTACTACAATACTCAGTTTTATCTTTTTCAGAAGCTGTCCAAAAATCGTATTCTGTATTATCAGACATATATAATATTATAAATAAATTAATTAATCATAAATTTGTTATTAAAGATAAATTATAGTATTTAAACGACTGTTAAGTATGTTTCAAGACGTTGTTGTAATTCGTCTCGTTTACCAGATACTTTTAAATCAACACGTTGTAAAAATTCTTTTAACAATTTAATAGTAATTTTTACATTACTATCCTTAACCTTATTGTAGTCTTGTAATAATTGATATTTACTATCAGATTGATTTTGAATTTCAATATTATGATCGGGTTTTCCATTAACTTCAATTTGTTCTGTATTGTTTTGTGTTTCAATATATGTTTCATACTTTTCACTAGGTTTTGAAAATAACAAATTGTTATTGTTCATTATTATATACCAATTGTTGTATTCTACATTTTCTTGATCATTTTCTGTATCCGTTCGTTTTTCAATTACGTGTTTATGATATGTAAAGTAAATATGTGAAGGTACTTCTAAATATTGATCAAAGTTTAAAGGATCATTGACAAATATTGGTTGATATTGAATTTTTAATTCCGAAAACAGTTTTTCTATAATAGGAAATCCGATTTCAGGAATATTATCTAATTGTACATCTTTAACATCATTTTTATAATAACGATATTCGATACAATTAATAATATCGACTATGTTATACAATGAAGAAATTCTTTGTACACTAATATTTTTTTGATGCAAATCAATTGTTTCAAAATCAAATTCCGTAGTCAAGTTTTCAAATATTTTCTGTTTTTGAACTGGTATATCACATAAATTAGATCTCACTTTTTCAAAAACACAATATCTGTTTAAAAATGAAATATCAACTTCACAGCTTTGTAATTCTATACCCGAATCAGCAGTGTATAAATTTGAAAACAGTTCAGTTTCAATACAACGATAACCTCTGACTTCCATCCTTTTACAAAAATCTGAAAAATCTATAATCCATTCATCAGAACCTTCTCCTAAAATATTGTTTCCATTCAAAGTTATTTTCAAACGATTTCCAAAACAAGATTTAACTCCAATAGATTCTTTTTCTAAAAGATATACAATTTCGTTATCAACTTCTCGCGAAACAATCTGTTTATCACCAAATAAATTATCCAAACATTTGTTATCCATAAATGTAACTACAAAACGTCCATTATTTTTTAAACTTTTATCCAAAATATCAATCATATTATTAAATGATTGTTCAGATTTAAAAAAATAATGTATTCCAAACTGACAACATACATTATCAAAGATCTGTTGGTTTTTGTTATAAATAATATCAGAAGCATCATCTCTTGTTAAGTCTAATCTGTAGAAATCATAGTTATAATCACTATTAATTTTAGTAGTTTCTAAACGTCTTCTGCATTCATCAATATTTTTATCTGATATATCATATCCTGTTACTGTTTTAATATTATTATAAATCCATTTGTGCATATCCCCACCTCTTCCAGAGCATAATTCTAATAAACTGTTAATGTCTTTGCAATATTTGTTATATAAAAATTCCTTAATTTTGTTATGAAAGCGCCTCATTCTTTCAAAAAAAAAATCATCCCTTCCAGACTTTACATTGGAATAAAATTTTAACAAATATTCTTTTTCAATTGGATTGTTGATATTATTCCAAATATCACAAGCTACTTTACTAAAGTTACCGTGTTTTTTAGGATTCACTGTTTTATCCCATCTCGTTCTAAGTGGTATAAATTTTTTAACTGTAAAATCCCATCTAAACTCAATAACTGTATCTGTCTTGTAAAATTCGCCAGTAGTTGGATCAACTAAATCATCTTGAAAAGTTGTCTCGTAAGTGATATCATTTGATTGCATATCATTACCACATAATCTGTTTACATCAAACAAAACAGTATCAGTTTTGTGTTTAACTTGCTGATTGGTTTCACCTTGAACATATAATTGCCACACACCACTTGATACCTTTTTTGCATAAAAATCAATAGTATTCAATTCTGCAGGCTTCCATTTTAACAAATTTTGCCATTTTTTTACAAGTGGATATGGTTCCTTAATTGGAGTAAAAATTAATCCATCATTTTCGTAAAATTTTTCACCAACTGAATCCAAAATTTTCTTTGATCCACTAAAAACATTTCCAAAATAATAATGTTTAACTGAAATAACATAATACTTTGATTGAGATAAAGTCTTTACAATATGATCTAAACGATTCAAACGCTTTCTTAAATCATATTCTTGATTACCACGCAAGTCTCTTTTGTTATAAGCTAAAATATCAAATGCCAAAAAATAAATTTTGTTATCGTGTTTTACCAATTCTCCATCAATAACAGTTGAATAGTATAACTTTTTAGAATTTTCATTACAAGAAGACAAAGTACTCAAAGTACTAGAAGTATCTTCTTCTTGATTAGAATCTTCTAATTTACACGAAGCAATGTCTGTCTTAAACACTTTGTTCAAATTATTATCCATAAAATAAACAGATCCGTTTTGATCAATTACCAAAAAAGCACGTTCTCCATCCGCTTTATCTGTAACAGAATATTCAGATTTATACAACTTTGAAATTTTCTCCTTGTGTAAAGTTTCAGGTTGCGCACCAACAAAATAATTATTTTGAACAATTGTTCTGTATTCCGAAACAACTCGTCTTCTTTCATTTCCAGGAATCACAAAGAAATTATCTTGACGATTTTGAAGAATAATCATCAAATATGTAATAATCATATTTTGATCCATTGATGTTATTTCCATTTCAACTTCGTATTTTGTTGTTGTTTTACGTTCTTTAGTATTTTCTTCCTGAACAACAACTGTCAAATCAAGACTTCCAAATGGTAAACGAAAACTAGTTCTGTTTTTTGTTCTAACTAAAACATAATCGTTCTCATTCGGAATATTGATTCCTTTACGTTCAGAAGACACTGACATACGCAAATCATAATCATATACATCATATTTACGAAGATTTTGTTTCATCATTGTTGTTATTGAATTATCATCTAAATCAACTATACGCTTAGCTGTTCCACTTTGACCTTTTTGTTGATAGATAAATTCCTTTGTACGTTTAATAAGCTTAGGAACATTTTGCTTTTCAAACATACGTTTTAAATTGTAAAAACTATTTGTTTCCATATTAGAATCAAAATTTGTATGATGTCTACCATCATTAGATCTCGATCTATCTTGGTAAAATTTACCAAAACGAATCTCGAATTCATTATTCTTTGCAAGCGCATCTTGCAAAAAATTAAACAAAGTACGCATATTGTTATCACCAAAAGTAAAAAAGGATGTCATATTGAGTAATTTTCTCTAAAATACAATTTTAATTCAATTTTTTATTAAAATTATAATAAACTAAAATAATCTAACCAAAGCCACAATAATTTAATTCCAATTCAATAATAATCTAAACCAATTCCCACGACAGATCACCTGTATAAAAATCATCACCAACCGTTTCTTGTAAAAATTGTCTTCCATTTTCACCATATAAATCTATAACATTATCATAATCACATTTCCCACCAATAAGTTCACCAGTTATTGGATCTGGAAAAGTACTACCAACTGGATCACATGTATCAACAATAATTCCTGTAAAACTCATTCCATTTACTGTTATCTTCAGCTCTTTACCACACCAAGGAATCTTACTTGATTCAACATTTGAAAAACGATTAATCCAATCATCTCTTGTAAAACCTAATAATAACGGATTAATTGCTAAAGCATTTCCACTTGGAATATCAGAACCATAACATTGAGTAGTCGAATCAGTAAAATACGTCAATGTTGCACTGTTTCCACTTTTTATAGGAATTTCCGAAAACACTTTTGGTTTAGGTGTAAAAGTTTCAATTGGTCTATTTGTACGCGTACGTGTAATAAATTTTGTTTGTAAAGTTTTTGTTGATATATTTGTTGACGTTTTATTTGTTGACATTTTATTCGTTGACGTTTTGTTTGAACTATTAATCGATGTCTTATTTAATGTTTCGTTTGTATACAACGTCTTATGTATTTTTTTATTAGTTGTTGTTTTATTTTTACAAGCTAAAACTTGCATAGTTGATATTAATGGCACTAAAAAGTATTCAAATCGCATTTATTAACTATAATAAACCTTTTAATTCATTTTTTATTAAAAATTTAACGCATATATATTATTATACTGCCATCGGTGCCCGAATAGCTGGATGTGGGAAATAACCAACAATATCAAAATCATCTACTGTAATATGTTCAATTGATTTTTTAGAAACCTCTGGATTTAATCGTAATTTAGGAAATGGTCTAGGTGATCTACTTAACTGCTCAGCTACTTGTTCCAAATGATTCTTGTAAATATGTACATCTCCAACACTGTAAACTAAACGATCTGGTTTCATATCACAACGCATTGCTAAAATATAAGTTAATACAGCATAACTAAAAATATTAAAAGGATTTCCCAAAAACATATCATTAGATCTCATCACAAAATGACAACTTAAATAACGTTCACCATTTCTTTCTGTTACATAAAATTGACATGTAAAGTGACAATTATGTACAGATATATTTTGTACAGTATAAGAATTATCATCAGCTACTTCAAAGTTATAAACCATTTTATCTTCTATTCGTTTATCAATATTTAGAATGTTAAAATACATATAATCTTCATCAATATTCGAAACATATTTACATTTGTCATTTTTAATTATACACATATGATATGTATCCCTCTCTTCAATAACTTTCGTATTCTGACGTTTTTGATAAGAGACTGATAATATTTTACCTAATTTCGCATATAAACGTTGAAATCCGTATGCTAAATCTGCAGATACAGTTGTAAAATGTTCATAATGTTTTTCAGTTTTATATCCATCAGCAGCTATATACCCATTTATAAACCATTGTATATATTCTTTTGGAGCATCTTGAATCCATTCTGGGATTTTTTTGTTATGAGCTAAATGTCCAAAATCTTTTAAAATTTCCCACCAAGATATATTACAACAAATATATCTAGTAAGTTTTTCAGTTTCATCTTTATATGTCAAGTGAAGAATATTACTTATTTTTTTATAAATATTGAAACGTGAATCGTCAATCTTATTTATACAAAAAGAAAAAACTCCTTTTTTCTTGCTAATCCATCCGTCTCCCATATAAAATCCCATCATAAACCATTCATCTTCATTTGTTATTGTTTTAATAACATTTTCACTTGTAAACTGATTGTAATTTTTAATTTGATTAAATGTAGGTATTATACAATTTTTGTTAATAGGTAAACACATAACTTGATCTTTAGTTATTTTCTCAGCATTACACCAATACACATCATCTGAATAACCTATTATTGTTTTGTCAGATTTTTTTACAATATCCTTCACCAAAAATGGATGTTCTTTAGTTGCTTTTATAGACTTTGAATTGTATTGTAGTTTAAACTCATACATTTCATCATTGTATTGTTTTTGTTGTAAATTAATAATATCTTTCCAATTTCCTTTATGTGTAAATAATTTATCAGTCAATAATACATTTTCAATAGGTTTATAACCATTATTAGTTAATACTAATGTACCACCAGGAAAACATGGAAGTAAAGCAGTTTTTGAAAAATCAGTTGGATTCCAATATGACATCATAATTCTTCTACTAAATGGATTCGTTCGTAATTCATTTTCAACGTACATCAATTGATCAAATCCACCAATTTTACTCCTATCAATTTTTGACGTATCAGCAAAAGCTTGACTATATTTTCCCCCAAAAAATCTCCATTGCCACCCATATCCAGGACCTAAAATACCTGTATCATAATGTTGTAAACCTCTAGAATCCAAAAATTCTCTTGATGTATTACCATCCCAAATATGTACACCTTTACGTTGTAAAATCTTTGCATCCGTATCACCTCTCATAAACCACAATAACTCTTCAATACAACTTTTCCACGGAACTCTTTTTGTTGTAAACAAAGGAATCGATTGAGAAATATCAAAAGATAATTGATTTCCAAACATACTAATAGTTCCAACTCCAGTTCTATCAACTCTACTATTACCACTAGCAATAATTTCTCTTAATGTATCTAAATACTTAGTTTCATCAGTTACATAATTATCATAATGTCTGTACTCTAAAAATCTAAATGTCAATTCATCTTGATAATGTTTATCAGAAATCCCAATAAGTCTATAACTTTGATCTAATGGCTCCATAAATGTATCTGGTTCTAATCCAGATTCTGCCTTATAACCAGATACCTCAGTTAAAAACACATTACTTGGTTTAAACTTTTCAGAATTTAAAAAAATATTGTAAATTTCACTACCACCAATCACAAAAACATTAGCACTTGTCATTTCATAAAAATCAACAAATTGCTCATATGTTATAAAATATACGTTTTTATCAAATACCAACTTATTCGTTCCAAATAATGATTTTTTCGGATAAGGTGACAATTTTAACAAATCCGTATCCTTTGTCAAAACTAAATTTAGTCTATTTTTTAATGGCCTTTTTTCTCTAGGAATAGAAAACCACGTTTTTCTACCCATCAATACAACATTCTTATCCAACTTTGAATGTTTACATAATCTATTAGATGTTATGTTACGAAAAGATCGTAAATCATCTGATATTGTAACTAATAAATTACCATTTCTACCAATTGCTAAACGAGATTTATAATTAACAACACTTGAAATCACGTTTATAGTCATTTACTAAAACTTATTTTAAAAAGTTATTTTTTATTATTCATTTTTTTATAAAACTTTATACAACTTTATAAAATTCAAATATAAATTCTTTTATTTAATGGTGTATTATTAGAATTGTAAACAGATCCTATTGTTTTATTAATCGTTTCCAAATGTTCTGTATTTATATATCTTTTAAGATTTCCAAATTTCAATAAATATGCATAACGTTTAGATAAAATTAATAATTCAATACCCTGACATATACTGTCTATATATAATCCAGTGTTTATTGTATTACCCAAACAATTTTCTACTAAATAACACATGTAATCAAACTTAGCATTTTTACAGTGTTCTATTATTTGATGAGTATTTATTATAACAAAACTTTTATTAACAAATCGTTTATTATCAAAATGTATTTGTTTTAACAATATTTTTAAATGTACACGATCTTCCATCTCTATACATTTATTTACTAAATATTGATAATCCAAACCATTTGTTATAGTCATATATTTATTTTTTTTATCTAACAAATATCTCAAAACAGCTGTTTTCTTGTATTTTATTAATATTGTTATTATTGAATGAATATAACTACCATCCTGTTCTAAAAATTGACCATAACAATGTTTCACAAATAAATACTTTATATATTTTTCTAACATATTATCAAGCATTTTATTAGAAATAAAAGCACGCGTTAATATTTGATATATAACGTTAGATATCAATACAACAGGTATCGTAAACATATTCAATATTAAATCTATTTTTTTTTCACAACCATAAACTAATATATAATTCATATCATCTAAACTAATATCAAACATACTATTTACATCAACATTATTATTAACAACTCTTGTATCACTATTTATATTAACTCCTCTAAACTTACAATTTGACGCAAATAATCCAAATACCATATCATTGTCTATCTCATTGTCTATCATATATATCAAAACATCAACAATATTTGATTTAACGTGACGTTTAAAATACCAATAAACGTTTAACAACGTTTTCATAGTATTATCTTGTTTATATATATCATATTTATTAGACCATTTATATTTTATACCAAATGATTCTAAAATTTTTCTTACAAGCAATTTGTCACAATAATTTTTATTGTCGGTATACATAGTATAAGACTCTTTATTCGTTAATAATAATGATAATGTTTCTTCAACAGTCAAACTACCAGCCAAGTATTCAAAAATATCATATATCATTATATCTCCCCATACTCCAGATTTTTCTAAACAATTTTTGATCATATTGATCTGTAATTAATTATACATCACATAATATTTTTAAACTAATAATAAGTTAATAATTAGTTTAAATCTGGTTTTTAAAAATCATAGTTAATATAATGTATACAATTCTTGGCGTTGATTTTGGAACATCAAATAGTTGTGTTTCTATTTTTAAAGATGGTCGCTTTAAAATTATTCAAAACGAATATGGAAAATACACCACACCAACTTGTATATATTTTAATTACACATCAAATGATATACTTTATGGAGACTTGGCTTTTCAACAATCTGATTCACGCAATGGAACATTAATATCTAATATTAAAAGATTATTTGGAATCACATTTAAAAATTTTGAAAAATCTACAACTTTAAAATCATTTTTTAAACATTTACATATTGAGAAATGTAAAAATTCTGATTATTGTTGTATTGTATTACAATATAATAATCAAATTTGTCGTTTTACACCTCACGAAATATCAAAAATGTATTTGTTATGGTTATTAAATACAAGCGAATCAACAATCAAAAACAACATAGAATTACAAGAGTCTAAAAACAACATAGAATTACAAGAGTCTAAAAACAACATAGAATTACAAGAGTCTAAAAACAACATAGAATTACAAGAGTCTAAAAACAACATAGAATTACAAGAGTCTAAAAATATCATAATAACAGTACCTGTTGAATTTGATAATAACCAGCGTTTACTTTTAAAAAAAGTCCTGAAAAATATTGGTTATAATGTTATTAGAATTTTAAATGAACCTACTGCTGCAACAATTGGTTATGCTTCATCTGAAAATTATGAAGACATTGATTCTGAAATTGTATTAGTAATTGATTGTGGTGGTGGTACAACTGATTTTACATTATTAGAAGCTGATTATTCAAACATGTATTTTGAAGTTATCAATACTACTGGTAATTCATTTCTTGGAGGAGAAGATTTAACTGATAATTTATCAAGTTATATCCTATCAAAAATAAATTGTGATATAACATCAAAAATTACAAAAAGTATTAAAGATGCATGTGAAACTTGTAAACAAAACTTAACATATAAAACTTCAGATAGTGTATTTTTAGAAAATATTGGTGATCGTGATTATAAAATAAATGTATCTCGTAATATTTTTGAATCGATAAACAACTCTTGGTTTAGCTCCTTTACGAGCTTGTTAATAGAAATATCTGATAATCAAAACATAGATAAAGTGATATTAGTAGGTGGTACTACACGTACTCCTAAAATAAAATCTATTATTGAAGAACATTTACAAAAAAAAATATGCATAGAATTAAACCCTGATCATATTGTTAGTATAGGGGCTGCATACCAAGGATTTTTATTAAATCCAAGCGTAGATAAAAAAATAGATTTTACATTTGTAGATACTATATCTATGTCATTAGGAATTAAAACAATTGGTAATATAATGACACCAATTATATCAAAAAATACAATAATTCCTTGTAGTCACACTGAAACTTTTTTAACAACTGACTCTGATACTACAATAGATATAGAAGTTTATCAAGGTGAACGTAGATTTATTAAAGATAACTTATTAATAGGCACTTTTCATATTAATAGATCTAATAATACATCTGAAAGACTCCAAATAACATTCGATATTACATCAGATGGTATTTTAATTGTAACAGCCAGAAACATGGATATACCAAATGAAATATCTGTTACATTTGATAATTATATAAAGGATGAATTAAATGACAAATATACCTATTCAGATGATATTGATAAAATAAATGATATGGAACTTTGTAATTTAATTTTAGCCAAAATTGAATTGTCAAATACCGTAAAATCAAGAAGATCTATAACAGAAAATCACGTATTAAATGATCAATCAAAAAATCTACAATACGAAAAATTAATTAATGACGCTGAAAATACAATAGACAATTATACTTGTTACACTACAGAATATCTTACAGAATTTAAATCTAAATTTGAAAAAACATGGAATGAAATACACTTTTTATAAATTGTTTTAGTCAAAATTTTAGTCAGTCTCTGTAATTTTGTAAAAATTCACTAACTGTTTCTGTGTAATTATTATCTATTAACAATTGTACATAATCAGCCATAGGAACAGACCCATATTCTAAAAGTGTTTCATATAACCACTCAAGATAACCACGTGTTAAATGTTGTCTGGAATTTTTAATTAAATATTCAAGTATCCTTTTATCTTCATAAATATTCGGATTTGTAAATGCAATATCACATAAAGCTAAAAAATAATCACCATGATATGTTATATCAAAACTTACTTCTTGTACAAAATAACTAAAAACTGTGTAATTATTAAATTTAACACATGACTTAATACAATCTTTATAATTGTCTGCCCCATTTGCTACTAAAAATCGTAATACATCTATGTCTATGCCTATGCTATTAAAGTGTGTAATTCTTTCCAACATTTTATTGTAATTAAACAATATAGGTTCTGTTGATAGCATAGGCCATATGTTTTTTAAATATGATATTATACTACTATAATCATATTTATTTGAAAAATTATTAAATCCATAATCATTATGTAAAGCGTATTTGGATAATAAATTATTGTTATTTTTATAAATTATATTATTACGTCTATTTGTTTTACAATATTCAATTATTTCACTACTTTTCGTAAATGATAGAATTTTTAAAATCAATTCAGCAGGTAAACTACTAAATATATCAATTTTATTTGATTCTTTATAATTTTTAACCATTTATATATTACATATAGTATGTAAATGAAAAATTTAATAAATTTTTTTTTAAATTTCATGTGGAAACTTTGATCCTATAAACGTTTTTAGTATTTGAAATTCGTCCTTTGTTGTTTGTAATTCGTCATTTGTTATTTGCAATTTGCGTGTTAAATCTTGAATAGACCCAACTAAATAAGGTATCAAACGCTCGTGCTTTATACGCTTGTACGCTGTACTATCTGCCATATCCTGAAATTCTTCCACTGTATATGGCGCAACTGCCTCTACTTCTTGAGCTATAAAACCTATATCTAATACACCTCGCTTACCAACATTTGATATCGTATCACGCCATTTAAACGTCACTGGTCTTAATGCATTCACTACATCTACAGCATCCGTTTCCGACACTGTTTGGATATCCGTCTTTAAACGACTATCTGAAAAACTTGCAAACGCTATCACATCATCCAAAACAGATAATCTACCTGCTGTATTCAATTGCATTAATACTGTACCACCTGTATTTAATTGAAGCAATGCAGATGGACTTGTTGTACCAATACCTACACTACCACCTGTAGTAAAGATATTACCAATAGTATTTGAACTGCCTAAGGCTACTAAGTTTGTAGTGTTCAATAACGTTGCAGCGGTAATAGTTGTTGTATTAATGTTAGTGATTTGAGCACTAGAAGTAGTAATACCAGTTGAAGCATTCAAAGTTGCTGTTGTAATGTTTGTTGAATTTTGGTTAGTGATTTGAGCACTAGAAGTAGTAATACCAGTTGAAGCATTCAAAGTTGCTGTTGTAATGTTTGTTGAATTTTGGTTAGTGTTTACCAGGGTTGCTGCTGTAAGTGTAGTAACGTTTGCATTTGTGATTTGAGCACTGGCAGTAGTAATACCAGTTAAAGCATTCAAAGTTGCTGTTGTAATGTTTGTTGAATTTTGATTAGTGTTTACCAGGGTTGCTGCTGTAAGTGTAGTAACGTTTGCATTTGTGATTTGAGCACTGGCAGTAGTAATACCAGTTAAAGCATTCAAAGTTGCTGTTGTAATGTTTGTTGAATTTTGGTTAGTGTTTACCAGGGTTGCTGCTGTAAGTGTAGTAACGTTTGCATTTGTGATTTGAGCACTGGCAGTAGTAATACCAGTTAAAGCATTCAAAGTTGCTGTTGTAATGTTTGTTGCTGTTATTATACCTGCAGAAATGTTTGTATCCACTAAATTTGTAGTAGTAATGTTTACAGTAGTAAGAGTTCCCGCAATAGCTAAATTTCCACTTAAACTCATGGATCCACCTGTGTAAACGGTTGCTACTACAGTTCCAGCTGAAACGGTTGTTACTACAGAATTTGTAATTGTACTATTTGTAGAGTAAATGGCGCCAGTAGTTAAACTTGTTGTTATTCTAGCTGTACCAATTACATCTAATGTATTTGTTGGAGCAGTTGTTCCAATACCAACATTACCTGCACTATTGATTCTCATACGTTCACTTCCCACTGTATAAAAATACAAATTGCCATCTGTAGTACTTGGATTCTGTGATGCTAATACTTTTGTAGTTTGAGCAATATCAACAACGCCACCTAATGATCCCCAAGCATTACCAGGTCCATATCCCTCAAATTGACTTGTTGTAGAATTATATCTTATATATCCTAAATTAGCAGGATTTGGTCTAGCACCTGTTGTACCTACTGGTATTTTCATAATAGGTCCACCTACAAATAAACTTTTACCAATACTTGCACCTCCATCCGTTAAAAAACTACCTCCATTTGTTACTGACTGTGCATCAGTTGGTGACTGAATGGTTATACCACCATACGTTACTAAACTACCAGTACTCAAGTTTATAGCATCATCAGATGAAGTTAAGGTGAGATAAGCAAATGTACTACTTGTTTGAGTTCCTCCAGAAATAAGACCATCTACATACAAATTCGCATTAACGTGAACATTACCATTTACATCAAGGTGATATCCTGGTGTATTTATATTTATACCAACATTTCCACCAGTAGTAAAAATATTACCAACGGTATTTGAATTACCACTAGCTAATAAACTTGTTGTAATTCTGGAGGTCCCTACTGTTTGAATTGTAGCATTCAAGGTTGCTGTGGTAATATTTGTTGAAACGGCATTTGAAACAGTTGAATTTGTAGCATACATAGAACCAGTTGTTATACTTGTTGTAATTCTAGCTGTACCTATTACGTCTAGATTGTTTATTGGATTTACAATACCAACACCTATATTACCATTTACTAATACATTTTTTGATATGGCTGCTCCTCCGTAAACAGATAATCCCCCACCTGTACCAAATCCTACAGCATTTTCTGTTGTTCTTATACTAATCATTTTATCAAATGTAGATCCACCCATTACGTAAAGGGCACCAGGATCAGTACCTATTATACTACCAACTGTATTAGTTAATTGTATAGAGTTTAATACATATGTACCTTGTGTACCCGTTGTTAAATTGGAATAAGTTCCATTAGTTGTTATTTGAGTTACAGTATATCTAAATGTGCTACTTATAAAATTTGAAATGTTACTTGATACATATTGAATTTGCCCACTACTTGTTATACTAAATTGAACTCCAGTTATATCACTTATTGTAGTTTCATATAATTCCCACCCTGTTTCAGATTGATTTGCTTCTAATGTAAACAATTCATATAAATTACCACCGGTTGTTCTAGCTATAGATACAGTTAATTGACAATTAAAATAACGAGTTATTGAATTATCAAAAGATAATCCAGTAACGTTAGTAGCAGATGACACATTATTACTAGCTGAAAACGACCCAGAAAACATATTTGACACACCTAAATTTAAATTATTTGTCACAAAATTTCCAGATGCACTAATATTGTAATTATATTTTTTAGACCTAGACGTCATTATTATTACAATAAAGAGTTAAAAAAAGTTTACTCAATAAACCAATTATAAAATACTAAAATCAAACTGTAATAGTGTAAACTATTTATCAAAACGTATTAAACAATAAATAATCAACAAATTTTAAATTATTCTTGTGTATATTCTGTAATAAGACTACCATTACTATTAGTATGATTCCATTCTCTAATATGAGAATCTTTACGTTCTCCTATAACCATCCAATTAATAACATCTGTACTATTTTGATTTTCACAAATGATAGTAAGAATATTATTAGTTAATGTTGCTCTAACACGATCAAACGAATCATTATTTTGTAAATAATATACTGGGTTTTTACATAGTGCTTCAAATGTACCTTGTGTCATAGCACAATCTTGTTCTTGTACACAGTCACTATCAATATTAACAGTAGCAGTACCATTTTGAAGTTGAACTGAACCTCTATAAATAAGATCACATCGAGGACCTTCTATAAAAGAGTGTAATAATCTTTTTTTAGGATCATTTTTTGCTGGATGTATAATATCAAATGTACCACTTGTTTTTGCAATACTGCCACCAGGATATACTTTAAAACTTTCTGTTTCATAACTTTTCCCATTAAATGCTATAAAATAATAATTAGATGTACTTCCAGAACCTGCATAATAATAACCTTGTACAGCTATACCATAATTAGTTGATTCTGTTTTACCCAAAAATGTAGTTACCCATGGTTGATACCCTCCTATATTTGGAGCATATACAGCAAATGGTTGAACATTTCCTGAAGCACTATGATTTATATTTAATCTTGTATTTATTGTTGTAGATGAAGAAGTTATAGTAAATATTTCTGAACTACCAGAAAAAAAGTGCATATTATCATCTGTTTTTATATTAAGATCCCCATTATCATAAATCTGACTATAATTACTCCCCCAATTTAACCCAGCTCCATTACTACTAAAATTAATAGTACCACTTCCCATAGCAATATCATTATTATTCGTAGTAATATCATTACAATTAAGTGTTCCACAAGCAAAAGCAGATCCATCTGGATATGTTCTAACCCATGTTGAATCTTTTACATATACACCTTTACCATATGTTTGATTATACCACCCAGTTGCACCACCAGAACGGAACCAATCTGTACAATAAACACTACCACTAATATCTAGTTTGTAACTAGGAGATGCATTTGCTATACCTACATTACCACTTGAATCAATTCTTATACGTTCAGATGTAGCTGTACATAAAACCATAGTATCATTTGAATGAGAATATAATATTCTACCTCTAAAATCTTGATTTGGATATGTAAAATCTATATAACTATTATTCGATGAACTTGCTGCACAAATTTCTATAGAAAAATCATTAGCACCACCTTCTCCCATATGTATACCTTTTACAGATGGACTTGTTGCTTTATTACCCATTACATGCAATGCACTCAATGGATTATTTGTTCCAATACCTACATATGTACTTTTTAGTGTCATAGTCTCTGTATTATTTGAATACAAATGTAATGTACTTGTTGCACCTGCACCTAATTGAATATACATATCTTTATCTATGGAACTAGTACTATTTCTAACAACTCTCATGTCTACATATTGATCATTTGTAGCTGTATCAAATCCTGTTGCTCCAGCACTTCCAGTAATAGTTAATTTACCAGTAAATCTACCAGTACCACTAACGTCTAACGTATAACTAGGACCATCTATAGTTACATACGATACTGATGCATTTGAATTGCAAAACAAATGACTTCCCAAATTTCCTATTGGTCTATCTGAGCAGTAAATTAAACCAAAATTTGTATTAGATGTAATTGTTTTATTTGTAAAAACACCTGGTTGACCTGTAGCTATTGTTAAACCATTAACAAATCTACCATTACCATTAATATCTAAAGTATAACCTGGAGTAACTGTACCTACACCAACGTTTCCACCTGTAGTAAAGACGTTACCAACGGTATTAGAATTTCCCAAAGCCAATAAACTTGTAGTGATTCGGGATGTCCCAACTGTTTCTGTTGTCACATTAGCATTTGTTATTTGTATACTAGCAGCTGTAATACCTGTTGAAACATTCAAAGTTGCTGTTGTAACGTTTGTTGAATTTTGATTTGTATTTAAAATGGTTGCTACTGTTTGCGTTGTCACATTTAGGTTTGTTATTTGTGCACTAGCAGCTGTAATACCTGTTGAAACATTCAAAGTTGCTGTTGTAACGTTTGTTGAATTTTGATTTGTTGCTGTTACTGTGCCTGCAGAAACATTTGTATCCACTAAATTTGTTGTTGTGATATTTACTGTTGTAAGGGTCCCAGCAATAGCTAAATTTCCACTTAAACTCATAGATCCACCAGTATAAGTTGTTGCAACAGCAGTACCAGCAGAAATTACTGTAGTAATGGTATTTGTATTTAACAAAGTAGCTATTGTACTATTTGTAACATTAGTATTTGTTATCTGTGCACTTGCAGCTGTAATGTTTGTTGAAACTGCATTTGTAACTGTAAGGTTTGTAGCGTAAACAGCACCAGTAGTTAAACTAGTAGTGATTCTGGCAGTTCCAGTGACATCAAGGTTATTTGCTGGATTTAGTGTGGAAATACCAACATTACCAGTTGACGTTATACAAAATGGAATAATACTAGCTGACGCTTGTTGAATAATGTATTTACCCTGCCCTTCACTAGCACTTTGATGTGAACTCATAACTCTCCATTTTACTCCACCCACTTTATTTGTACTATCCAATTCAATTGCGTTTACATAACCATCATCCGTTGTCAAAGTTATATTAGGATAACTCGATGCGTGTACGTGAAATTTAGAAACAGGACTAGTAGTACTGATACCTACATTTCCACCTGTAGTAAAAATGTTACCTAAAGTATTAGAATTACTTAAACCTACAACCCTACCACCTACAAATAAACTTTTACCAATACTCGCACCACCATCAGTTAAAAAACTACCACCATTTGTTACTGATGTAGAATCTGTAGGAGATTGAACAGTTATACCACCATACGTTACTAAACTACCAGTTGATAAGTTTATAGCATCATCACTTGATGTTAGAGTCAAGTATGAAAACGTACTACTAGTACCAGCTGCGGCAGACATTCCACCATTTATATAAATATGAGATGACACACGCATATCACCATTTACATCTAATTGATACTGTGGAGAAGCTGTACCAATACCCAAGTTACCATTTACTAATAAATTTTTTGATACTGCTGCTCCTCCATAAACAGATAATGATCCACCAGTACCAAATCCAACTGCATCTTGTGTTGTTCTTATACTAATCATTTTCTCAAATGTTGATCCACCTAACACATAAAGTCCACCAGGACTACTACCTATTATACTTTCTACAGTATTACTTACTTGTAAAGAGTTTAGTATATAAGTTTCTTGTGAGGCTGTAGTTAATGTGGAATAACTACCAGTATTTGCAATTTGACTTGCAGAAAATCTGAATGTACTACTAACAAAATTTGACACGTTTGAAGATGTATATTGTATTTGTCCAGTATTTGTTATACTAAATTTAATACCTGTTATATCACTTAAACTAGTTGCATATAAATTCCAAGTAGAATCAGTTTGGTGTCCTTCCAATGTAAACAATTCATATAAATTACTCCCAACACTTTTAGTTATAGTTACTGTTATTTGACATTGAAAAAATCTAGTTGTTGAATTATTAAAAGATAATCCTGTAACGTTAGTAGCGGAAGATACGTTATTACTAGCCGAAAAGGACCCTGAAAACATACTAGAAATACCTAAATTTAAATTGTTTGTCTCCAATTCACTAATATTATAATTAAATCTTTTTGGTCTAGATGCCATTATTACAATAAAGAGTTAAAAAAAGTTTGTCCAATAAACCAAATATTAATTAACAGTTTAATACACTATTAATTAATTTTATATTACATCATTGTTAATTATTTTATTCAGTTTCGTTGCATTTACAACAACAATTACACTTTTCATTTAATCTTCTTGTTAAATTCTGTATTGATGCTACTAAATATGGTAATAAACGCTCGTGCTTTATACGCTTGTATGCTGTACTATCTGCCATATCCTGAAATTCTTCAACTGTATATGGCGCCACCTCTTCCATTTCCTGAGCTATAAAACCTATATCTAATACACCTCGCTTACCAACATTTGATATCGTATCACGCCATTTAAACGTCACTGGTCTTAATGCATTCACTACATCTAAAGCATCCGTTTCCGACACTGTCTCGATATCCGTCTTTAAACGACTATCTGAAAAACTTGCAAACGCTATCACATCATCCAAAACAGATAATCTACCTGCTGTATTCAATTGCATTAATACTGTACCACCCGTATTTAATTGAAGCAATGCAGATGGACTTGTCGTACCAAAACCTATATTTCCACCTGTAGATAACCATAATGTATTGTTCGCTCCTGACCCTTGTAAACGTAAAGGACCAATGTCATTTCTTATTGTCATTGTATTTGTACCTCCATCACTAATTCTAGTTGAACTATTTAAAAACATCGCACATAACCCAACATCATTCGTTACACGAATAACAGTGTATGCACTTGAACCACTATTTGCATTTTCTAATCTTGTACCAATTTCTCCATTTGTAGATCCGTATACATGCAAACTATTTGCAGGACTTACCGTACCTATACCTACATTACCAGTTGATGTTATTGTGAAACGTTCAGTGCTATTTGTATTAAATCTCATTTCAGATGTAGTTCCATTTCTATAAATTTGAGTTGTAAGATCATCTCCTAAATCTATAACTGCCCCACTACCACCTATACGCATATTATTTGTTACGTGTAAAGATCTAATAGGACTTTTCGTACCTATACCTACGTACCCGTTTGTATCTAATACTATACCATTTGAACTTTGATTTAAAATATATAATTTATCACGGTATAAATTTTGAGCTTCGCTTGCACCTCCCAAACCTATATAAAAAGTTTGACTAGGTGTTTTCATTTGCATAGTAGCATATCCTAAAGCTGATGAATTTTCTAATATCATTGTATCTCCGACATTACTAGTTTTTACATGAAATGCTAAACTAGGACTTGTCGTACCTATACCTACATTACCCGTATCTGTTATATACATACGGATACTCTCAGCTGTCCTATCTGTTGTGGCTGCACTGTAAGTATCAAATGCTATTCCTCC